>JACCDM010233360.1_pt1 | contig 19836 bp, 16 predicted proteins | sample 7445851 | NCBI WGS metagenome assembly JACCDM01 (sample SAMN15323438, study PRJNA562643) | freshwater metagenome | isolation source: river surface water | place: USA:Blue River Watershed | collected 2017-08-16
GTTCAAAACAATTGACTTCGTGTTGGTTTTTCACATACGTTCAAAACAATTGACTTCGTGTTGGTTTTTCACATACGTTCAAAACAATTGACTTCGTGTTGGTTTTTCACATACGTTCAAAACAATTGAATCCTTATATTTTATAAATTATTAATCGAATAAGCCCATATATTAACAATGACAGTTCAACCTCTCGTATTTTTCAATCAAATTGCTATTGATGCAAATACCCAAAAAATCGAAATTATCGAGGAAAGTTTTAGAAAATTATTTGCTGTATTGATGTCGAAAAAGCAATTGACGAATCTTACAGAAAAGTTTGAAAACCATCGCATTGATTATACATCGAATACAAATGAAACAATTTTATCTATTAATTGGTTCCAAATCAAACAATACGAATTTCGATGTAACCGCACCACATCGAAAATTGAACATAAATTTTGCGGACAAAGTGAATTTGCATTGTTATTCAATAATGCAAATGAAGAATCATTTTGCGCGAAAATGAACAAACATCTTGATAAACTTTATGAAATTTTCCTTTTAGTGGCAGAAAATAACAACGATGTTAGCACTGATACTAAAAATGAAACACCTATTGAAATTAAATCTGATTCTAAATCCGAGACTCCAGTTGAAGTAAAAGTTGAATCCAAAGCCGAGACTCCAGTTGAAATTAAATCTGATTCCGAACTTGAAGTAAAAGTTGAATCCAAAGGCGAGACTCCAGTTGAAAACAAATCTGAATCCAAAAATGAAACCCCAGTTGAAATTAAAGTTGAATCCAAAACCGAAACCCCAGTTGAAATTAAAGTTGAATCCAAAACCGAGACTCCAGTCGAAATTAAAGTTGATTCCAAAGCTGAAACTTCCGTTACAGTTGTATACGACCCTGATAAATTATATTTTGACGAATTTGAAGAAACTATTACTATCAAACATATTGAATGTAATATTCCACAACTCTATAGGAAAATTACTCGAAAATATGGGTCAGGTTATAAGGGTGGACTTACTAGACGTGCATTCCGTGCTGATAAGGCAAATGTTGCTGTTGTATTTCGAAAAAACAAAAAAACATCTGTGTTAAGAAATATGAGAGTAGATAATGGTCTCATATTAAAAATTGGAACTGGTGATCTTTTTACAACAAAAGGGGAAAATTTTGAGTGCAGAGTACATTATTCCGAAAAAACTCTACAAAATATTAAGGCCGCGTTTATTGAATTCGTTAAATGGATCGAATCCAAACAAGAAGAATTTAAAAAAGAAGAAGAAAAAGAAATTGAAGAAAAACGCAAGGAAGAAGAGAAAAGACTTGAAGAAGAACGAAAGAAAGAAGAGAAAAGACTTGAAGAAGAACGCAACAAAGAAGAGAAAAGACTTGAAAAAGAACGGAAAAAGAAAGAAGCAGAAGAAAATCTTAAAAAATTCTTTGCATCTTCGAACTTGAAAGAACTCAAATAAATTCCCATAATTTGTTGTTTGTTGTTTGTTGTTTGTGATCGAAATAACACATTTCTATTTTTTGCTATTTAACAGCGGGAATTTGTTGATGTGTTTTTTGTTATCAAAAAACAAGTGATTCGCATTTTTCTAAAATCAAAACCAATGGATTCATCTAACAAGGACAAACAAACAAAACAACGCGATCTGGAATCATATGCGGAAATTGAGATGGAATTTATGGGAGGATCTGTGTTAGAAGTCACACCAGAAGTCACACAAGAATCTAAACCCGAACCAGTTTTAATGCCCAGTGTAAATACGCCGAGCCCAAAAAACCAGATTGGATATAGATTGGGCTGCGATCACTACTTAGAATTTTATATTTCCGATGAAATTAAATCTAAAATAAGCCAGCACAGCGCAAACCTTAAACGGGGATCAAATTCAGATATCGGCGTATGCAAACAAATTGGCACTTCCGTGTATGTTTCAGAAACGCAAAAAATAATGTTTATTTACGGCCAATCTCGGTATTACTATGATAGCAAAGAAAATTGTGATTTGTTGTTGCTAGATTACACAAAAAATAAATTCACAACTCGCTTACATATTTCGGCAAGAGTGCTGATTGAAAAACCCGACTATGTTAAAAGTTTAGATGAGATAAAAACGATGCTCCAAAAATTACACAAAAAATTAAAAACAACACCATAGTAATTTGTTTTTTTTCGCATTTTTTTCAACTTTCGCAGATTGTGTAATTTACGTGATATAATTTTTAATTGCAAAACAATTTATAAGTAATCGGCTTTAACACAGTAAGAATATCAACACCAAACGGTTGCTTCCCGCTGCGGATTGTATCAAATGTTTTTTTGGCATCCCCGTTAATCACAAATGATAAAACCTCAGCGTTTCCTAACTCTACCGAATCTGCCCCATGAACCCCGCGCAAATAATTGGCAAATACGCGCATTCTGGCGTGTCCAACAATTAGAATGGTTTTGTTTTCGTTGGCTGTAACCAATTTCTCTATAATGCCGCAAATCCGCGTATTGTATTCAGTGTAGGATTCTTTCATTAAATCCCGCGGGATTTCAATTGATGGATCAGTTTTCGCCGCATTATAATCAATCCCGCGGGATTTCATGATTTCGGCCACTTCTTGCTTAGATTTGCCCTCAAGCGACCCAACATCAAGATCATGCAGTTCTTCGACGATAACCACTTTATTTCGGCTGTGATTGCTTTCTATAGCCTTCAAATTCTCGCCAATCACAATTTCAGCCGTCTCAACAGCGCGAGCAGATGGAGACGAATACACGGCCGCAAATCCAATACCGCTAAATACTTTTCCTATTTCGGCCGCCTGAGCTCTGCCGCGACTATTCAGCGCCAAATTAACCGCCGGATCCAGGGAACAACCATGAATAATCCCGCGCGCATTATTATCGGTTTCGCCATGTCTCATCAAAAACACACGCGTCATATTTTCTTCGGCGCGATTGATGAGGCCTACTTCGCGGCTTTTCACGCGTTGTTTAAAGGACCACGCTACACGCAATTCTTTGCGGGCGATGATCAGAGATCTATATTTTACGAATAAGTTAACTATGCGGTCCTCGGGGTCAATATCTTTATAAATTCCATGCGGGGGTGTAACCAGGGTGTTTTGCGGCGAAATAATCTTTGATATGCGCTTAGATAGCCCAGAAATTGTTTTTGCGTTTTTCGCGATGAAATCTTCGCTTACGCCGACGCTCTTCAAATCCACTTCGGAACGCGATGCTAAGAACATTGCTAAGATTTCGATCTCTGCGCGGCAATCCCAGCAGTAATCAATGCCTTCGCCGCAAACACAGTGTTTAAAATTCTGCAACTGCCGCGTAATTAATGAATGCCTGAACATTTGCGCTTCGTATAATGTAGAATTATATTCTTTCATTGGCGGCGATTTGCCTTTAAAGCGATACGCCAAAAGCCGTGTCTCTGTGGAAGTCACTGGCGCCCATGGCTGAATAAAAATTTCGCCATCCAAATAAGGATACTTATTAATGTCGCCTGTATATGGTTCGGCGGCACCACTGACCTTATCTTTAACGCGATCGCCACCGCTTTTTTTGTCAGGTTTTATACTTGTTGAAACTTCAGAAGCGTTGGAAACTTTCGTATAAGGCAATCTAAATTTGAACATTGAAACCAGCGGGTTCATAATCATATGCCATTGTTGCTGCATCAACATATCAGAATGCACACCTTTTTCAGTGGGATCCGTGCGAATGTCACTCACGAACAAAATATCTTGGTTTTGGAATTTCTTAGCCACATCATCTGTCATATATTCTTGATAGATCTCTACACGCCCTGATTTTTCAAATGGCCGCAATTTGGGTGAGAAATCCCGCGGATCATACAAAATGAATTTATGCTTAGGGAATATCTCGAGCAAAAATGGGATATGAGTTCCAGGCGCAGAACCCGCATATAGTATGGTTTTTGATAAAGAACTGAATTTCGCCAAGAAGAATATTTCGGTCATAAGCAGCTTTCTTTGCCCCCAATGCAGCGAAATCTTCAGTTCGTCGGCTCGCCGACGATATGGAAGAGAAGGCACAGAATCGGTCAGTTGCATGGCAAAAGGCACTTGTTTCTTATATTGCTCCTTTTCTTCCTTCGTTGATAAAATTTCGCTAAAAATCTCTTTTTTCACTTCTTCATAAATTTCACGCGTTTTATGGTTTTTGTTGATAATTTCACAGGTATCGTTTCCGCCGTAAATTTTACGCATGGAGTTTTTGTTAATACCCTTTGATTCAGTGAAATTTGATTCAGTTGTTTTAGAACCGGCGTATCTATGCCCTGCATACTTATACCCTGCATGCTTATGCTCCGTGTGCTTATACCCCTCATGCGACCCCTTTTTTGCTTGCGAAATTTCGGCATTAATTTTGCTCTTGGGAATATCATTTTCCCATTTAATGCCACCAAATTCAGCGAATTTATCATAATCGAATTGCGCCATAGGTTTACGCCGCGAATCCTCAAATAAATGCTGCCGAAATTCAAAGCATAAAATATCCGATACGAGATCATCTTTTTGCTTAAAATATTCGGGGCGAATTCCATGCAATCTAGCCCAAATATAATATAAGCTATAAACCCCGCATTCTGTGCGCGAATATTGGTGCATAACATCGCTTACTTTGATAATTTCCGCTAAATCAGGTTTTTGCGACCCATATTGCTCAGCAGCAATGTTATTCATGGCATCCCGCGTATCAATTAACCATCCAGCAAAGGATTTCTGCGGTGGGCTTCCTGCGCTATTAAAGAACTCAACTGACCATTTTTGAGAACTTGCTGCGCTCAAATCATATCGCATATCCCCAAATAACGCCATCCAATGCTTACCTTCACCAGTATAAGAATCGCTATTAATAACGCACGCAAACGTACGATAGCCTTTATCATATATATCTTCTTTGATTGATGTTGTCGCTAACGATTTACCATGTTCTTTGAAATCAACCATGTTAAATTCATAAGCGTAAAAGTCTTTAAATAAATTTTGCCATTGTTTGAGCGTATTATCGATATTAAAATTACTCAATAAATCACTATTAGTAGGGCCTTTAATCTTAAAATTTTCCATAAATTCCTTGGCAGCTTCTTCGGCTGAAATTACACCACTCTTTGCCGCCTGATGTAAAACGCACGACTGTGTATCGCAGCCATATTTTGTTTTAGCTGCATTTATAATATTTTCGCTCGCATTTTCAGAACCGCTTTTTACCCCGCTTGTTAAATCACGCGAAAGATCAACATGTGGCCGCAATTTCTCAACTGTTTCATCATCAAAACAAATCATATTATCTTTTCGAGTACTCGGATCGGCCTTAAAAACTTTAACAAGAGAACACTCCGATATAACATTCGGAATTAACTTATCATTTGTGGGGTCGCGCTTTGAGATAGCGCCGCCTAAAACTTCGTTTTTTAAAATTTCGCCCTTTAAACCTTCGTTTTTTAAAACTTCGTTTTCTAAAAATTCAGAAAATCCGCCCAATGTAACCTTTTCAGTTGAAAACTTATCATCGCTTGAATTATCCAAAAAATCGTTTATGTTGAAATTCTCGTTAGACATTTGCAGAAATACAGCCACGGCACAACAATGAAAGAGGTTCCACGTTTATATAATTTATAAATTATATAAATTTAATTCATTTTTTTAACACAAAAAAAACAAATTTTTGGCGCTAAAAACAAATGCGAAAGATCTTATTCAGCGATAAACATATCAGCGTAAATTCGCACTTGGCAAACTGGCCCTTCAACAATATCACCTTTTGCGTTAATATACTTTTTCTTATCAACGTCGGTGGCAAATACAATTGGCTGAGTTTTATCCGCGAAAATATAAATTTTATCGCCAATGTTTGAGTTAGAAAATGGCCGAATGTATTGGATTCGCGTTGATACGTTGAAAATATCAGCGGGGTCTAACTCGGATTTTAATTCGATTTTTTCGGGGTTTTTAAACACCATATTTAAGTTGCTTTTCGTTGTTAGTTCGCAGCCAATTGTTAGGGGTTCGGTGCCACCATCTTTACGAATAGTAATCAACTTAGATTCTTTGCCAGCATCCTGAATAAGTGATTTAAATTCTTTGCCAGGCATGCAAAATTTAAGAGGATAATTAGCATCGTTTGGCTTATCTACAATATCTTTTTCGCTGCGACCAACTAATTGGATTTCATAATTTTTTTCGGCATCAATTTCGGCGCTTTTAATAATAAAATAGATTTTGCTTTTAATATCCTCTTCTTTGGCAATAATCGTAATTTGAGTATTATTTTTATCTACGGTCTGAAACGCCAAATCTAAATCGTCGCGCTTCATAGTAACAGTGGTTGGCTTGGCGCAAAAATATCTTACCAGCATTCTGGCGTGAATATCAATAAAGATTTTTGTTTTTGCTTCGGCTAATCCACGCGTTGCGATTTCAACACGATCTGGCATAAAATTCCATGTAACGACTTCGACCGAATAACCCTTTAACAAGGTCAACAAACGCTTGAATAGTTTAGGATTCTCATATACCATTTCAATCACATTATCGGGCTCGATTGGCGTCGAAACAATGCCATTTGTTTCAATATTAATGCTGCCGATTTTCTTCTTTGGTGGGCGTCCTGGTTTGCGCTTTTTGATCATGCGTTGTACTTCGTCTTGTGTAAGCTGGGGTAATTTATTTGGCTGTTCATTATGAATGTCGCGTTTGCCTTGAGTTTCGGCAGAAATGACTAGCCCGGTTAATAAACTCATTGATTCAGTTGGCGTTGATGTATTTGATGCAGGCGTCGCATTAGCAACAACCTGCGGTGTTTTAAGTTGTAATTTAGGCGAATCTAAAGGATTTTGTTCTTCCATTGTGGGCGAATATTTATTTCACCGAGATTTATTTTTTAAATAAATTAATTGAGAATTATATTATTATTTTTTATTGCTTTAATTTAATAAAAAATAATTATTTAATGCAGCGTCGTTAAAAATAAAAAACAAACACATAAATAACACACCAATCAGATACGCGAACCAATTATTTATTTAAATACGGCCGATTTCGCCCCCAAAAATAAATAATTAATTAATTAATTATTTTTCGCGGCTTGTTTTCGCCGCAATAAAATTGAATTCTAATATAAATAAATAATTATTATTTATTTAAATCTACGCAAAAATATGTCAGGTGATTCTGCCGCCGAACCTAAACAATCATTTTATTCTAATTTGTCAAGCAATACATTTACTCAATCGATGCAAACCGAGGCTGTTAAGCAAGTATCTTCGCTTTTACAAAAGGCGCAAAAAATGCAATTCTCCGCAATGTTTGGGAAGCTATTACCATTATTGTTCACGATGTATGGCGCTTATCTTTGTTTTACTTTGTGGTATAATTGGCTATTATTCCCATTATTTACATTGGTTCCATTTGTGACCTACAAATATCTTGGAGGTTTAATGTTTATGAACATTTTTGGTTATTTCCCGGCGTTTTTCAATAATTTATTTGCAACATATAATTTGGACGAAACTGATGTTTGCGTTTGGTATGATATTTGCTGCGAAAATTGGAAAAATGGTGGTTATATTGAGGTAATTAAGCTTTTAATCGAAACGCATAATAATATTTTAACATCTAGTTTGGATCACAACAGAAACCCACCATTTCAGCGTAAAAATGATCCCGCTAAAACTGGTGAAAAAACTAGCGAAAAAAAAGGTGAAAAAACCGATTAAAGTTTTTAAAACACCGCAAACATAAGTAATTCACGAAATTATTTTTTTTGTTTTAATTAAAAATATAACGCTTAATAATTAAAACAATTGAAATCAAACTTCAATATTTTAATTCATTTTATAAAATGAAACCAAATCCACCTAAGACAAGCGAACCTGTAACTATGAAAAAACCGCGAGAATTGGAATCATCTAGCGACAATGATATTAATATTGAATTCGGAAGCAGCCCAAAACAACGCAGTTTTACGTTAAATACAGTTAACAAAAATCCGCCAAGCGAAACATCATTTTTAAAAATAAACGACTACGCAAAATTAGCATCAAGCCCCGTGTTTATGGTTCCACCAAGTGGTATAATCAGTTCGTCCGCTGGGAGTAGTTCTACTGGGGGAAATAAACTGCAAAACCAGCAAAATATCCCGCATCAATCATTTTCAAAACAATTATCTAAATCACAAACAGATTTAAATAGTAGCCATGATTACGGTTTTAAACCATCGTCAGTGCCGACTAGAGGTAACTATGCCCAACGCATCAATACTTCCAGCGTATATAACTTAAAACAAAATTCCGATGATAATTTAAGTTCGGTATCATCTGTATCACCGCCTGTCCGCGACTTCGGCATGGATTTTTTATTTCATCTGCAAGCAATGCGATCGTCGCGATCTAGTTTTTCGCAAAACTCACAAACAACGCAAACCAAACATAATTTTAAATATTTAGTGCTAGAAGGCGGCGGAGTCAAAGGCATAGCATTAGTAGGCGCGCTAAGCGAACTTTATAAATTGGGCGAAATTCGCAGCATTACACATATCACGGGGTCTAGCGTTGGCGCATTAATTGGGTCGCTTGTTGCATGCCGCATTCCTTATGATCAGTTAGAAAAATACATCAATGGGTTAGACTTCTCTAAGTTCCGCGACAGCTCATGGAATCCGTTTAAGAATATTTATAACATACAGCGCAAATGCGGCTGGTATCAAGGCAATGAACTTTACGAAGAACATGGCAATATTTTACGTGCAATTCGCGATAATAAGGCTGAGAATCCAGCCGATATCACCTTTCAAGAAGTGCATAATTTGTTCGGCACTACGCTGGTTATTCCCGTGACGCTGGTGTATAAACAAGGTTGCATTTCTATCAACTGTTCTAGGGCGAATTTCCCTAATATGCCTATCCGGTTAGCATCGCGGTATTCGGCGAGTTTCCCGCTATGGTTCGAAGCCTTGCCATTTCTGGGCACTCTAACCACTGATGGCGGCCTTCTCAACAACTACCCCGTGGATGTCTTCGCAGAATACCCTGACTTTATCAGTCGCGGCATTGGGCTCAAACTTGTGGCTAGCCATGAAATACGCACTTTACGGAATAAAATAGGCGAAACAATCCCTTCTAGGCATCTGTCGGGGCAAACTGACGTATTAGGTGGCGCGCCTAACAACGCCGAGGAGTTCACGTATTCTATTGTAGGCGCCATATACGATAATGCACAAATGATGCACATACCGCCGTATGCCAACGAACTTACAGTAAATATAGATACGGGGCACGTATCTTCTATGAATTTTAATATTCCTAGCGTGGACAAAATGATGTTATTTGAAAAGGGCAAAGATGCAATTGTCGAATTTTTACGCGCAAGACGGCCATCGTGTCCCACAGAGCTTGATTCGCCGCGTGTTAGTATTGGTGAAAATGGTTCAAGGTTGTCAAGTGTATCAATCTATTCCAGCAATTCAGATACAAAAAATAAAAAAGATGAGCCAGAAAATGTTCTTGATGATATGCAATTTTTAGATTTGCACACAAAGTAGAATTTTTATATTTTGTTTGATTTTTTTCCAAGCTGATCCATAACACTATTCCAAAATAATTTAAATTCCTCGCAATTAAACATTTTAACCATTTCCAAATCATTTGGGATTTTAATAATTTTTGGCAAATCAATGCAAGGCGCAATAAACTTATCAAACGCAGGTTTTACTTGTTTAGCGTATTGTTCCTCGGATTCTTCCAAAGAACGTTTCCAAACTTTAACAGAGCGCTCAATTCGGCGATCATGTCGATGATCTTCAGTTGCATCAATAAAGATTTTAAAATCGGCATCATTCACAATCAAAGGCTCATACAGGGCATGAATCCCTTCTACAATGATAACTTGAGATGCATGCTGTGTGATGTTTTCATCGGAATGATTATGCGTTTTAAAATCATATTTAGGGTATGTTACGTCACAATTAGCAAATAAAGCAGTTAAAGTCTTCTTTAAATTGCCAAAATTAATTGCGTCTGGATCATCAAAATTGACAGTTTTTGGATCAACGTTGTCATGAATTAGAATTTTGTAAAAATCATCCATGGAAATAGAGGCGACAGAGATGCCACAACAGTCCAACATAACTTTGAGCATACCGGTGAATGTTGTTTTGCCAGAGCCACTGCCTCCCGCTATTAAGATTAACACGGGTTTAGTAATGCCCGAAACTTCAGATAATCTTGCTGCCATGATGATTTATACGATCCTAATTTATATTCCGAGCAATATAAATTTAAAATATAAATAAATACGGTTCAGTTTTTTTGGTAGGCAAAGCCCGTTAAAAAAATCAAATAAGAATAACAAAATAGAATTAAAAAATTGATTTGATTCAAGTATAATTTATTATTATGACTTTCTGTGTCAAAGAAAACAGCCTTCCATTTATTCCCAAAATTAGTGCTAGTGATTACCCGCCCATTAATATTATTGTTGCCGTTGATTCCCAAGATGGGATTGGCAAAGATGGGAAAATCCCATGGAAATGCACCGAAGACATGCAATTTTTCCGGCGCAAAACGTTGGGCTTAAAATCCGAAAAAGGTGAAAAAGTTGCAAAAAATAAACAAGCAGAACCAAAACCAGACACAGCCTATAATGCCATGATATTTGGCCGCAAAACATTTGAGTCTATTACACCAATAACAACTGGCGCAATTTTGCCCGGCAGAATTAAAATCGTGATATCAGCATCAATGTTGCAACAAAATTATGAATTGCCCGAATTAACACCAGAAAACGCCACTAGCGCGATATTTGTGTTTGCGGCCTTTGACGATGCTGTAAATTGGTGTAATCGGCAAAATAAACTTAAAATGCAACCAGTTTCGGTTGAGCCCGAAAAATCTGCGCCCGACCAACAACGCACCATTATTCGTAAAATCTATGCGTGCGGTGGAGCCGCTATATATGCCGCCGCGAATTACCATCCACAGTTACATAAAATTTATGTGACCACTGTGGGCGATGATGATTATAATTGCGATGTGTTTTATCGCCTACCACACCCCGACACATGGATACGCGGCAAGATTCAGCGCTTGAATAACAATGGCGCTGTGCTTAATGTTTACAAGCGATGCAATCCCCATGAAATGCAATATTTGGGCGTCATGCGTAACATATTACTGAATGGATGCTTACGGCCTAACCGCACTGGGGTGAAAACATATAGTTTGTTTTCGCAAACTTTAGAATACCCGCTTATTGATCATGCCGGCAACAAAATCATGCCCTTGCTCACAACAAAACGCGTGTTTTTCATAACATGCTATAAAGAACTTTTATGGTTCCTTGCGGGCGGCACCAACGCAAAATCATTGCAGGCGCAAAATGTGCACATTTGGGACGGCAATTCGTCGCGGGAATTCCTTGATGCGCAAAATCTGCAACATTATAAAACGGGGCAATTAGGCCCCGTGTATGGCGCGCAGTGGCGGCATTTTGGCGGCGAATACAACGCCCAAAATGATACGATGAGTGGCGGCGTTGATCAAATCGCAACGCTCATTAAAGGGCTTAAAACAGACCCATTTTCGCGAAGACATGTTTTATCCGCGTGGAATCCGGCGGATTTGGCTAAGATGGCATTACCGCCGTGTCATTTGATGTCAATCTTTTATGTTGAGCCTGGCGCCAACCAGCAGGCTAATTTTCTGAATTGCAAGGTTATTATTCGCTCTAATGATATGTTTTTGGGGCATCCGTTTAATGTGGCATCTTATGCGGCCTTAACACATATGATTGCGGCGGTTTGCGGAATGCGAGCCAAACGTTTGGTTATAGATATTACGGACTGTCATGTGTATGAAAATCATGTGGATCAAGTTAATGTCCAATTATCGAGGGCGCCTTATGGATTTCCATCGTTTTGCTTCAGCGAAGAAATTGAGAAAAAAATGATAAATAACACTTTAACAATCGAAGATTTTAATGTGAGCAGCATCGTGTTAAAAAATTATATATGCGGTGAGGCAATAAAAGGCGAGATGGCTAAGTAATGTATATACATTACTTAGATTAAAATAAGTAATTTGTTGTGTAACAAATTACTTAGATTTTTCGAGTTTGTTAAATTGTGTTAACAAACTAGCGACTTCATTTTTTTTGTCTAAATCTTCGAAATTTTCTTCCAACATTTCTAATTTAGTTCTTTTAAGAGCATTTTTATTATTATCTGATTTGGGGTTTTTAATTCTTACCTTTAAAGGCATAATAATTTTAGAAATTTCATCTTTTTTATCATCTTGTGTTGTCTGTTGTACTGTGTTTTGTACTTTATATGACACATCGATCTCTTTTGAAACAGTTGAGTAATTTACCAAATAATTGCATGGATCATCATTGGAATTTGGATCAAAATCGTCTCCTATTTCAGATTTGTTATTTGAAAGCTCCAGCCAGTTTTGCGATAAAATCTCTTTTCTAGTTTTCATACATGAATTGTTTGTTTTAATTTCATTAGTTTTAATTTCATTGGTTTTAATTTCATTGGGTTTAATTTCATTGTGTTTAATTTCATCAAGCTCAATATCATTCATTTCATCATCACTGCTTGTTGCATCGTATAAATTATACATATTTTTGTAAATACATGAAGGCGGTTTATTTTTGTATAAATTATAAATATCAACAAATTTCTTTAATGCAACGGGCGACATTGTTGAAAATTTGAAATAAATAGGATAATACCATTTGCAAACTTGATTGATATTGGTGTATTCTTTGTTTGAAAATAATACGTTATTCATTTTTTCGTTTTCAATAAATTTAAATTCAAGTGAAAATGCAGGCAATAAATTGCGTTCCCATTGTTGTAAAAATACAGTCATGTACGTTAAAAACGCAAAAACTCTTGAAAAATCGGTGTAACTAATATTTCTAATTGTATCATAACGATAAAATTTCGCTTGAATTTCATAAAAGATGGTTTGTCTCGCGTGTTGATCTAATTTTATTAAAAATCTGCATACATCAAAATATTGAACTTCGCAAATGGGTTCACCTCTAAGATTTTTATAAACACTGCGATAATTTTTGTTTTCATCAGAAATACCCCATCTATATTGGAATCTTTTATCACTGTGGAATACGGAATCAAACGCTGATAAAAATTTAACAACATCTGTAACTATTTCTAAATTAACGCAAACAAATTCATTTCCTATCGCCGATTTTGGCCAAATAAATGCTTTTTGTTTATTGGTCTTATTTGCAACGGCATTGGTTTCTTCATTGGTTAAATAGCACTCCTTAACGGGGACATGTTGACTTGCGATACGAGGCATGGGTTTTAATATTAAAAAAATACGAATCATTTGTTTTTGTGGCGCTTCGCCCACAAAAACCATTTTTTCTTGTGTTGCTACGCAACACAAGAAAAAATGTATAAAAAAATGTCCAAATATGGTATGTGAAAAAAATGTCCAAATATGGTACGTGAAAAAAAATGTTCAAACAAAGTTTAGATGTTTTTTTGCCCTTTTAGATGCCTTCAGATGTGTCGGTTGTTGGCGGCGTGCTATCCTCCGAATCTTCCCCGTATGCCGTAATGTAGACATGCTTTTCAAATAAATTAGGGATTCCATCCTCATCAAACCCAATAAAATCCACAGGCACCACATCCCGCGCATCAAACTTAACATCATATAATCCTACATCTTGATAGGCGTGGAAGCATAATTCCGAGCAAAACAGCCAATCCGAATTAATAAACTTCCATTCAGTGCAATCGCGAATTTGCCGCAAACAAGGAAACAGCGCCCCCATTAAGCTAAAAATATTAGCATCATACGGCCGCCCATTATATTTGCGAAAAATAGCGTTAAATTTAACCTTTAATTCTTTAAGCTCATCAACGCTTTTATTATCGCATGGATTCTGCGTTAATTTCGCCCAAGCTATCGCAGTGCTTTTCGACGCATCATACTTTTCCATAACATCCTCAAAGTCGCGTAATTGCGAGCCAAGGAAACTGCGGTTTTCAACATTCTTTACTTTTTCGCCGAGATCGCCTGACATTGTTGATTCCCAAATATATAGGCGATTATCTTTAATTTTCGGGTGATCTAAGATTTCGCTCGTAACAATCATGCCTACGTGAGAAAATTCACCTGCGCCTTTGCCTAGGCGGGTTTTTTCTAAAAAGCGGATGGTGTCGGAGATAATTTCGCTGCCTTTGAATAAAATCAAATCAAATGGGCGAATAAATGATTTCATCTTTTCGAATTGTTTGCCTTTTTTCAAAAGTTTTAAATTTTTCGAGTCTTGGGAATTTTGAGTTTTCTGTTCAGTTTTCGATTCTGCCATTTTTAAATAAAATCTCTATATTTTAACGTGTATGAAACTTTTGGCCAAAATTATTTAATCTATAGCGGCATAGCAATCATTTCGCATAGTCGTGTATTGTTGCTCGCTTAATTTGGGCTTATATTTAAGCAAAATTTCATCCGTTTGCTCCTTAAGGTGCTGCTTAAATTTATTCTCCTCTTCTTCGCGTACGGCGACTTTCGGATCAGAATACGACAACGCAGCAGTCGCGTGTTCGGTGTTATTATTTTTCGCATAGTCTACTTCGCTTTGGATCATTTTGCGGCACTCATCAAATATTTCATTCTTGTATTGCTCGAGAGTTGCAGCCGCCCCTAACGTTGAATCCGTATCCTGCAACACTAAACTCCCCAAAATCCGCGACGCTCTGCCGCCCGTGCATACTAAACCGCCGTGCTCGCTAACGCAATTGGCTAGTTCGTCCACAAGCGCGCGCTTCATGTTCTCGCTGTTGTCCTCATTTTCGGGGAGTTTAGTGCGATCCCACACATATTTTAAGATTTCGCATTCAGTTGCGTCATAGGCCGATAAATAAGCATCTTTTTTGATTTCGGCCAATGCTTGCCTTGCATTGCGGATTTTATCGCCTTTAATCTCATTTGGATCCTGTTTTGTGGACCCCGAATCCTCCCGCGTATCAAATTGGTAACTTGTGGCCGTGTTACGCGTCTGCATAAATTCTTCTATTTCGCGCACTGTGTCCATTTTACTGCCAGGCAGCGCCGAATCTTTAATTTTATTAAGTGTGTTATTTAAATCCCGCACAACGCTAGAATCGTGCACATTTTGCGAATCCGAAGTATGTGTTTTGGCCCCCTCAAGCAGATTTTCGGCATACTCCACGCGATTTGTTGCAGTTTTCGCGGCTTTCTCGCGTCTGTCTTTCATAATTTTATCTCTAGCGGCGGGGATTTCGCCCAACGTGACGCCTAAGCCCACAACAACTGGACGCCAAAAATCAATATCAGCCTCAAGCATTAATTCGCGTAAATTGTTCTCGGCAAAAGCCTCAACATGATCAACCATGAATTCACGGGCGATCAAACCGGCGATATTGCCTGTTAAGATGTTGCCGATTGTGTCGTGTAGGTGGCCTACGGTTTGCTCTGCAACTTCGAAATTTTCATGTCTGCCGCCTAACCGGCCCTGTAACACGTTAAATCCAATAATATTCCCGGCTGTGAATGTATCTTCGGCGGCTGGGTGTTCTACTTCGCTTACTATTCCTAGCGCATTTTCTGCATTTATATCGTAGCCACCATTTGATAGATTATATAGTTCCCTATATCGCTCACGACGAGATTCATCGCTGTTATATATGTAGAAATAGTAAATGATGCCAATAATGGCTAAGATAATAAAAACTAGCACAATTGCTATGAATTCATCATTCATTTTTGATTAGTTTTGTAAATTTTGCAAAGTTTTGATTATGTTTTATAATTTAAACAACATAAATAATCTAATTAAAATTTACAAACCATTACTTTTATTTGAAAAAAATCAAAAAAAATCAAAAAATCAAAATTACAAAAAAACCCCGAAAATCAAACCCTATGAAATAACAGTTTCAACCGAATCAACGCTCACATCGCTTCCTTGCGATTTGCGCATTTTTTTAACGGCCGAATACTCTACTACATCCGAGCCTTTTATATCTGATTTATATTTTTCGTAACTCGGTGATGGAGTCTTGCTCCACCAGCCATGAATTGTCTCAGCTTTTTCGCGTTTAGAGACGTAATTTTCTTTATTAAAATAAGTGTATATTAAAATCAACAGCACACCTAACAAAATTCCTTGGGTTAATTCAGAACTAGAAATCATTTTCCTATCGTAAACAATTTAGATAAAAATTCCACCTTATAATAACCAGGACAAAAAATTGAAATTTCAAATATTATAGAAATTTATCCGGCGTGGAAAAACTAGCAGAAAATGAACGGCGAATTATTAGCAAAGGCTTTCGAAGGAATTGGCCCCGAATACATGAAAATTATTGCAAAAGATAACAAAGATTTATTGGCGCAAACTCTGAGCAATTTGAATAAAGCAATTAACGATGATATCAATGAAATTACCCCGAATGCACAAGATATATTTGCTGCGTTTCGTTTATGTCCCTGGGACAAACTTAAAGTCGTTATTCTTGGCATGGATCCATATCCTAAAGCCGGCGATGCTATGGGCTTATCATTTTCGGTGCCGACTGGCGTAAAAACCCCGCATAGCTTAAACGCGATTTATAAATGTTTGATGCATTCAGGGCTCATCAAAGAAATGCCAAAACATGGGAATTTATCATCGTGGGCCGAACAAGGCGTGCTTTTGCTCAACACAAGCTTAACCACGAAAAAAGGCAAGTCTGGGGCTCATTTAAGCATTTGGAAACAATACACCACGCAAATCATCGAAGCAATCGCGGCCGAAAAGCAAGCCGCGGGTGTTAAACTCGTTTTTATGCTTTGGGGGAATGATGCGCAGAGTTTTGCAGCAAATCTGAACAAATTTTGCGTAGACCAAAATTGCGGGAAAATTCAGCATACATTGCTGAAATGGGGCCATCCAAGCCCATTATCCCCCTATAATAAAAATCCCGCGGATCCTAAGAATTTTATTAATTGCGATCATTTTGCGGCGTGTAACGTGATTTTAAAGGGCGAGAACCACGCTCCTATTTTATGGAATGTTGGCTGAAATACACAACGCAATCTATACAACACAAAAGAAATATTAAATTAAATATTTTTTTCACACTGTATAAATTAGTATAAATTAGTATAAATTGTATACAACGGGAAATTTATTCTAATTTTGCTTTCAACTAAAATCAACTCTCCAGATAAAATTGATTATTTTGCACAAACTTTTAATAAAATGGCATCAAAAACTATCTATGTAGCGACAGACGGCGGTTCTGTCGCCAACGGAAAACCAAGCTGTGTTGCATCATGGGGCTATTATGGCATTGCCGAGGATCATATTCCCCAAATGATAGAATCTCGCAGCAAATCCAAAGAAGATAAATCAGGCGGGAATCAACCGGCATTTTTCGCGAAGAGTGGCATTATTTTGCCCGCGAGTATGCAAACAACGCTTGGTGAACTTATAGCCGCAAAAAATTGCACAGTGCTTGCATCGCCCGAAAAAGCCACAAACAACATAGGCGAGCTTACGGCAATCTATCACGCGTTACAGGATCCGGCTATTGAAGCCGCCGATAAGATAATTATTATTGGCGATTCGGAGTATTCTTTGAAATCTGTGGATATTTACAGCAGAAGTTGGGTTAAAGACCCGCAGAAGCATAAAATTAACGAAAAGAAGAACCTTAATTTGATTCTTAGCATTAAGAACAGAATCGACGAATTGCGCAAAACAAAACAAGTTATTCTCAAACACATCCATAGTCACTTAAAGGCCCCCGCTGACAACACAGAATGGGTGCATTGGGCCCTGAACAATGGCGCGGATTTATTGTGTAATGCTGAATTGGAAAAAATAAGACCGCAGGTCTTATCTGGGGTTGTTAAAGAGAAAAAACCAACAAAAGTCAAAAAAACAATTAAAAATGAGCCAATTTTGCAATCCACGCAAACTACTGAAAAAGTTATTGGAAATTAATAAACAAATGATTTAATCCAATTAAAACCTTTATTTAAATATCCACGTATTACCTTCCAATATAAAATTGTATCTAATAAAAATATCACAGATTTATCAAACATATATATAAACATATTGATACGTCCAGTTGTAAAAGCATTATGTGCATGAGATTTTAATAAGCCAATGCTAATTTCATTTGGGGCAAAATTTTTGACATATTTTAATAAATGAATGGTTTTACCCATAGGAGAATCCTTTATATGTCGAGTATAATGTTTGATAGGAAACATATCATGCAGGAGCGCCAGTAATCCACATTCATTAAACAAATCCAATTTATAATTAGCTTCAATAAGCTCTATGGTAAGATCATAAATTTTATTATTGAAATCTTCAACAAATTTAACCAGCGCAATATTGTGTTTGCGCAACTCCTGTTTCACGTTTTCGGTTGGATAAGATATATTTTTTGCTAATTTTTTATAATAATTATCATCAAGCAGCCATTTTGATTCGTCATCAGGCGTTTTATTTATCTCATTTGTTTCTGTTCTATACATGCAAATTCTCATGGCATGTGTTAAATTAGAATTTGCTACATATTCAAAGTGTTTTGTATTGGTACAAAGCGTATAGAGTCCGCATTTTACGCATTTAACGGTGCTGCTACTTAAATTTAACGAAGTGATCAAGGGCTGAAAATCATGTTTGCAAAAATCATTAAAATCAATAACGATAGGAAAATTATATTCATTTTCATCAATAGGAAAGTTATATTTGAAAACTTCTTCAATAAATTCAATTCTATTATTTTTGGCATGCTCAGGCTGGAACCATGATTTACTTAAATCACACCACACTTTTGGATGTTTTGTTAATTCGTATAATGTTTTGCAAGACAATGCAATATTTCGCACCCATAACACATTTCGCGGTGATGGATCGCTTGCAACGTAACAAATAATATCGAACAAGTTATCGCGTGCTAAATCAAGAAGGCTCATTTGAATTTAAAATGAAAATTCGTTGGCGTTTAATTTGTAAAGTATATAATTCAATTGTTTGAGCTGAAAAGCGAAAACAAAACACGTAGTCAATTGTTTGAGCTGAAAAGCGAAAACAAAACACGTAGTCAATTGTTTGAGCTGAAAAGCGAAAACAAAACATGAAAACAAAAAAATAAAAAATGCAATATTTAATAAATAAAGTACATAACTCAATTTACGGTCTTGGAAATGTATTTAAAACCTTTTTTGCAATAAAAATATATGTCAACCAGAAATATCCAAGACCTGAATGCCAAATATTTAAAAATATTAATATCACCGCGCATCACTCCTGAATCAAGAATAGATTTTATAGAATCAACTTTCATTTCAATAGGTGCAAATTTATTAAAATATTCTTTAACTGATGAAACTGAAAATTTTTTTACATGATATTTATTATTATTGTTGTATTCTGGAGAAGAAGGATCCAATTGTTTCGTGAAATGCTTATCAGGAATCATATCTTCTAATTCACAAAGTAAAGAAATGACTTTCCATGATGGCAATGAAGATTCACCGAACATCTTTGCACAATTATATGATTTATTCTTAAATTTATCATATAAGGCGAAAACGGCTGGATTATATTTGCGCAATTCAAATTCTACATATTCAGTTGAATATGATATATTTTTTGCTAATGTAATGTGGTAGGAATCAAAGGCGCATTTTTCTTTTTCATCGCAATACACGCTCGGAATTTTTTTATCAAATCTATATGCACACACCAACATACTATGTAACATAACGGGTGTATCAACAAGATATACA
>JACCDM010071397.1_pt1 | contig 19817 bp, 18 predicted proteins | sample 7445851 | NCBI WGS metagenome assembly JACCDM01 (sample SAMN15323438, study PRJNA562643) | freshwater metagenome | isolation source: river surface water | place: USA:Blue River Watershed | collected 2017-08-16
CCTGTGCCCCCTGTGTCCCCTGTGGTGAACGCAGTTCCGAGTCGCGCCGCCGGAACCAGAGAAACCCGCGAGAAGATGACGACGCGCCGCAAGCGCATCGCCGACAACCTGCTCCAGGCGCAGCACGCCACCGCGCATCTCACGACGTTCAACGAGATCGATATGAGCGCCGTGACGGCGCTCCGCGAGCGGATGAAGGAGCGCGTCGAGAAGTCGCACGGCGTCAAGCTGAGCTTCATGCCGTTCTTCGCGAAGGCCGCCTGCCAGGCGCTCAAGGCGTTCCCGGTCGTCAACGCGCAGATCGACGGCGATCACGTCATCTCCAAGCACTACGTCAACCTCGGCATCGCGGTCGCCAGCGATGCGGGCCTCGTCGTCCCGAACATCAAGGACGCCGACCGGATGGGGCTCATCGCCTTCCAACAGGCGATGGGGGCGGTCGCCAAGCGCGCCCGCGACGGCAAGCTCACGATGGACGACCTCACCGGCGGCTCGTTCACCATCACGAACGGCGGCGTCTTCGGCTCGCTCATCTCGACGCCGATCATCAACTACCCGCAGGTCGCGATCCTCGGGCTCCACAAGACGCAGGACCGGCCGGTCGCGGTCGACGGCCGGGTCGAGGTGCGCCCGATGATGTACGTCGCGCTCAGCTACGACCATCGCATCATCGACGGCCAGCAGGCGGTGCTCTTCCTCGTCCGGCTCAAGGAGCTGATGGAAGACCCCGCTACCATGCTCCTCGACGACTGACCCTGACCCGCCCGGCGCGGCCCACCGCGCCGGGACGACCCCCCGGACCGTGACCGACTCGCTCTCCCCCGACCTCCTCGTCCTCGGCGGCGGCCCCGGTGGCTACGTCGCCGCCCTCCGTGCCGCGCAGCTCGGCCTCTCCGTCGTCTGCGTCGAGAAGGACACGACGCTCGGCGGCACCTGCGTCAATGTCGGGTGCATCCCCTCGAAGGCGCTGCTCGGCTCCTCCGAGCACTATGAGTTCGCCGCGCACCACGCCGCCGAGCACGGCATCCGCATCGCGGGCGTGACGCTCGACCTCCCGACGATGATGAAGCGCAAGGACGCCGTCGTCGCGCAGAACACCAAGGGCGTCGAGTTCCTCTTCAAGAAGAACAAGGTCACCTGGGCGAAGGGGCTCGGGACGCTCACCGCCGGCAACGTCGTGGAGGTCCGGGCCGCCGACGGCACCGTGACGACCTACCGGCCGAAGCACGTGATCCTCGCCACCGGCTCCGTGCCGGTCGCGCTCCCCTTCCTCCCCTTCGACGAGGAGCGAATCCTCTCGAACGTCGGGGCGCTGAAGATCCCCGAGGTCCCGAAACACCTCATCGTGATCGGCGGCGGCGTGATCGGGCTCGAGCTCGGCTCCGTCTGGCGCCGCCTCGGCGCGAAGGTGACGGTCATCGAGTACGCCCCTACCATCCTCCCCGGGAACGACGCCGACATCACGAAGGAAGCGGCGAAGATCTTCACGAAGCAGGGGCTCGAGCTGCACGTCGGCACCAAGGTCACCGGGGGCCGCCGCGACGGGGACCGCGTGATCGTCGAGACGGAGACGAACGGCACCGCCCGGAGCTTCGAGGCGGACTACGTGCTCGTCTCCATCGGTCGGCGTCCCTCGCTCACCGGCGTCGACGCCGCCGCGCTCGGCCTCGCCCTCGGCCGGCGCGGTGAGATCGTCGTCGACGACCGGATGCGCACCAACCTCCCGAACGTTTTCGCCATCGGCGACGCCGTCGGCGGGAAGCTCCTCGCCCACAAGGCCGAGGAGGAGGGCGTGATCGCCGCGGAGGTCATCGCCGGCAAGCCGGTGCACATGCATTACCACAACATGCCGGGCGTGGTCTACACGTGGCCCGAGATTGCCACCTGCGGCCTCACCGAGGACGAGGCGAAGGCGAGTGGCCGGGCGTACAAGGTGGGCAAGTACCCGTTCTCGGCGAACGGCCGCGCCCGCACGATGGGGAGCACCGAGGGGTTCGTGAAGTTCGTGACCGATGCGGCGACCGACGAAGTCCTCGGTTGCCACATGATCGGCCCCAACGTGAGTGACCTACTGAGCGAGGTTGTGCTCGCGATGGAGTACCGCGGCACGGCCGACGACATCGGCGGCACGGTGCACTCGCATCCCACGCTCAGCGAGGCCGTGAAGGAAGCGGCGCTCGGCGCGCTGGGGCGCGCGCTGCACATCTGAGCGCGCCCCCGCGGGCGGGCGTCAGCCCCCCGCGGTAGGATTGGGAGCCATGCGCACCCTCTCCAAATCCGACTTCAAGGTCGCCACGGACTGCGCGACCAAGCTCTTCTACAAGGAGGAGCGGTACCCGAGCACCCTCGGCGAGGACGAGATGCTCGCGCTCCTCGCCGAAGGCGGGTTCATGGTCGAGCAGCTCGCTAAGCTGCGGCACCCCGCGGCGGTCGAACTGCCGACGACCGGTTCGGTCACCGCGGCCGCCGCACAGACCGCCGCGGTCCTGGCCGCCCCGCGCATCACGCTCCACGAGGCGACGCTCCTGCACGGACGGCGGATGGCGCGCGTCGACATCCTCGAGCGCGACGGGGACCGCTTCCGCCTCATCGAGGTGAAAGCGAAGGTCTACGACCGCACGATGGCCGAGCGCGAGACGAAGCACGGCGGCAACGGCCTGTTCTGGAAGGTGCGCGAGCGCGAGTTGATGAGCGACTGGCGTCCGTACCTCGAGGACGTGACCTATCAGGTGCTCATCCTCGAGGCGCTGTTTCCCGATGCCGACGTGGAGCCAGTCCTCTGCCTCCTCGATCCCGCCGCCCGGTGCACGACCGAGGGGTTGCCCACGCACTTCACCGTCCGCCGGGACGAGGCCACCGGCTTCCTCGCCGTCGACTTCACCGGTGACCGCGCCCTCGCGGCGCAGGAGGCGCTGCTCATCGAGGTCCCGGTGCGCGAGGAAGTCGACGCGCTGCGCGCCGAGGTCGCCGAGCGGACCGCGGCCCTCGTCGCGCTCTACGAGCCTGAGATGCAGCGCGCGACGCCGACGCTCACACACCGATGTCGTGACTGCGAGTATCGGGTGGAGGACGACCGCAGCGGGTTCCACGAGTGCTGGGGACCGCTCGCCGACGTCACGCCCTCGATTCTGGAGCTCTATCAGGTCGGCCGGCTCAAGGACGCCGACAAGCGCCCGCTCGTGGAGGGGATGCTCGCGATGGGCCAGGCCTCGCTGCACGACGTCCCCGATGCCGCCCTCGGCGATGGGAAGATCGCGGCGCGCCAGCGACTCCAGATCCGCCACACGGCGGCGGGGACCGCGCACTACGACGAACGGCTCGACGTCGCGGTCGCCCGGGTCCGGTACCCGCTGCACTTCATCGACTTCGAGACCGCCCGACTCGCCATTCCATGGCATCGCGGGATGCGCCCCTACGGCCAGGTGGCGTTCCAGTGGAGTTGTCATACCCAGCGTGAGCCGGGCGGCGCCTTCGAGCATCGCGAGTGGCTCTTCCTCGATCCGGGGTGGCCGAACGCCGACTTCGCCCGCGCGCTCCGTGCGGCCGTCGGTGACGACGGGACGATCCTCACCTGGGCGCACCACGAAGCGTCGGTCCTCACGGACGTCGCCCGCGAACTCGCGATGATCGATGAGGGAGACGCCGACCTCGCCGCGTGGCTCGCCGCCGCCGTCCGCCCGCTGGATGTCGACGACCCGGAGACGTGGCGCGAGGGGCGGATGCTCGACCTGTGCAAGCTGACGAAGGCCGCGTTCTATCACCCGGGAATGAAGGGGAGCAACAGCATCAAGGCCGTGCTCGCCGCGCTCTGGTCGACCGACCCGACGCTCCGGGCGCAACACGGCGAGCTGATGGGGCGCGAGGCCGCGGCCGATCGCAGTCCGTACGACGCCCTCCCGCCCGCGCCCGTGTCAGGATCCATCGAGGCGATCCGCGAGGGGACGGCCGCGATGCGAGCGTATGAGCGAATCCAGTTCGACGCCGCGCTCCGCGACGGCGCGGCACGCGAGGGCTGGGGCGCGCTGCTGCGCGAGTACTGCAAGCTCGACACGGCAGCGATGGTGCTCATCTGGGAGCACTGGCGGCGCGCGGTCGCCGCGCGGCGCTGACCTCATCGAGGGATGGGCGGTCAGCGCCGCCCGCCCCTCAGGGACTCAGGTACCGGTCCTGCAGGATATCGAGATGGTGCAGCAGGTGTCCGGCGGTGATCCACGCGAGCGCACGCACGCTCGCCGGCGAGCCGTTCGCGGTCCCCGCACGCGTCCATGCGTCGGCCGGGAGGCCTTCGAAGAGGGTCACCGACGCCTCGCGCACCGTCTCGAGTTCACGAAGCAGTTGATCGAGCGGCCGATCGTTCGCGGCGCTGATGGGCGCGTAGGCCTGCTCGTCCCAGCCCGGGAGGGGTGTGGTGTCACCACGTCCGATGCGCAGGGCGCGATACGCGAAGATGCGCTCGGCGTCGGTGCAGTGCTGCACCACCTCCTTCACGCTCCACTTGCCCGGCGCGTACGCGCTCCGCGCGCGCGCGTCATCGACGTCGTGGAGGAGCGCGGTGGCGATCTCCGCCCCCCCGATCAGCGCGTCGAGCACGTCGCCATCGGGGACGTGGGCGATGTAGCCGGCGTAGTACGGGTTGAACTCCCCGGCCGCCGGCCGGACCTGCCGATGCGCGGTGCTCAGCGGCGGTCGAGCCCCGCGAGGACGCGCGCCGCGAAGCCGGTGGGCGCGGTCATCGCGCGCATCCGTGCGGTCTCGGCGTCGATCGCCGACCAGAGGGCGACGTTCGCGACGAAGGGCGGGACCACCTCGCGATCCTCGACCTCGGCGGCCGGCGCCTGGCGGACCACCTCCGGCGCGATGGCGGGATCACGAGGGTCGAGGGACTCCGAATGCATCATCATGAATACCGATCCTCCAAGAGCTTCTGCAGCGCCTCGCGGGCGCGGTGGACTCGCATCTTCAGGGCACCGACCGTCGTGTCGAGCAGATCGGCCATCTCCTCGTAGGAGCGGCCCTCGACGTGCTTCATGACGAAGGCCTCCCGCAGCGAAGAGGGGAGGGCGGCCAGCGCGCGGTCGAGGTCGCGCCGGATCTCCCCACGATCCAGCTCCTCGTCCGGGGTCTCATACCCCGAGGGCTGGTCGTCCTCCTCGTAGCTCAGGTGCGTGCGCCGGATGTTCTTGAGCCAGTCCTTGCACCCATTGGCGACAATCCGGAACACCCACGCATCGAACCGGCCTCGCACTTCACCCAGGTGATGGAACGCCTTGATGAACGAGACCTGCAGGATGTCCTCCGCGACGTCCGCGCTCCCCGTCATCCCGTAGGCGTGGCGATACAGCGGATCGCTGTAGCGCTCGATCAGGATACCGAAGGCATCGCGGTCCCCGGCGAGCACGCGGTCGATGACCGCCTGATCGAGGTCGGCGGAGTCGCTGGGCGGGAGGGGAGACGCGGTCGAGTCTACAGGCACGACGCTAGACTAACCCAAGCGCCGACCCCTCGACAGCCCTCCCGACCATACCCGGCCCTCCCGCCGATGCCGGAAGAGTCGCAGGGGGAAGACGAGCAAGTCACCGGGAGGTCACGGGGCGCGAGAACAACGGCCCGGCTGACGGCCCGGCTGACGGCCCGGCGCACGGCCGTGCTGACCCCACGACCGCCCCGTTCGGGCGGTTAGGCATCGACCCTGAACGCCCCCCACCCATCGCGTCGGATGACCGCCCCGTGCTCGTCCAGCCGCGGCGGAGGACGCCGCACCGTCCCCGGCGCCTGCGGCGCGACCCCGGTGAGGGGGGACGCCACCACCGCGTCGAGCGCCTCGCGCACCGGCTTCACCACCCCGCACGGCACCCCGGCCGCGTCGAGTCGCGCGATCCATTCGGCCGCTGGCGCGGTCCGCACCCGGTCCGCGATCGCCGAGACGACCTCGTCGCGCCGGGCGAGTCGGCCCGCGTTCGTGGCGAGCTCGGCATCGGAGGCGAGGGCATGGAGGTCGAGGGCGCGGGCACAGGCCGCGAACTGCGCATCGTTCCCGACGGCGATCACGAGCGCGCGGTCCGCCGCCTCGAAGAGCTCGTAGGGGACCAGGTTCGCGTGGGCATTCCCCCAGCGCCGCGCCTCCGTCCCGCTCACGAGGGCGTTCTGCGCGACGTTGACGAGCGCCGTCGTGGCGCTCTGGAGGAGGGAGACTGAGAGGTGACGGTTGCCGCGCCGTCCGCCGGCGAGCGCCGAGAGAATGGCGATGGCCGCGTCCTTCCCGGCGAGCACGTCGGCGATGGCCACACCGGCCTTCATCGGTGCCCCACTCGGCGCCCCGGTGATCGCCATCCAGCCACTCTCGGCCTGGACCACGAAGTCGTAGCCGGGACGCGGGCTCTCGAGCCCGAAGCCGGTGATCGTGCACCAGAGGAGGTCGGGATGCGTCGCCAGCATCGCCGCCGGTCCCAGCCCGTGCCGCTCCAGGGTCCCAGGTCGGAAGTTCTCGACGACCACATCGGCCTCCGCCAAGAGCCGATGCAGGAGGTCACGATCGGCGGGCGCCCCCAGGTCGGCCGTGACACTGAGCTTGTTGCGATTGATGGAGAGGTAGTACGCGCTCTCCCCCCGGTCGTCGAACGGCGGCCCCCAGCCCCGGGTGTCGTCACCCTGCCCGGGCCGTTCGACCTTAATGACATCGGCGCCGAGGTCTCCTAGGATCATTGTCGCGAGCGGTCCGGCAAGCACGCGGGAGAAATCCAGCACTTTGATGCCCGAAAGCGTTAATGTCATTGATGTGACTTGATGATGGCTTGTTGAAGCAACATTTATGTGCACTTTTTTCGGACTCACCGAGCCCCGTCAACACCCCAAGCGCCACTTGCGTATGCACTGAAAAATCATATACTTGCGCGCACTGCGCCAGCGCGCGGCCACCCTGCGTCCGACTTTCTTAATTATGACTGATACTCCGAAGGCTCCTGAGACCTCCCCCACCACGCCGCCGAAGCGCAGCCCCGGCCATCGCGGTCAGGATGTACGCGACACGATGGCGGAGATGGCCGCGAAGGCCCACGAGATCTCCCTCGAGGCCGGGAGCAAGATGGCCGCGGCGATGAAGGACGTGATCGGCGCGGCCGCCGGGCTCCGGGCGTTCTCCATCGAAAGCGCCCGAGACCTCGTGCAGTATATGGTCCGCCGGAGCCAGATGGCGCAGGATGAGGCCGACAAGCTCATTGCCGAGGCCGAGGAGGCCTGGGCCAAGAAGAACAAGGGGAAGCTGCCGGCTAAGCCCGCCGCCGCTCCCGCGAAGGCACCGGCCAAGCCGGCCACCAAGCCGGCCACCAAGACTGCCGCGAAGCCGGCCGCCAAGCCCGCTCCGAAGGCGCCGGCGAAGCCTGCCGCCAAGCCGGCCTCGAAGCCTGCCGCCAAGCCCGCGGCGAAGCCCGCCGCCAAGAAGGCCGCTCCCAAGAAGTGACGGGGGTCCCGCGCGGCGACGCGCTGGCCCTGACCGCGGCCCTCGTCGCGGTCGATTCCCGGAACCCGAGCCTCGCCGCCGACGGACCGGGCGAGGGCCAGGTGGCCGAACGCCTCGCGGAGATTCTCCGCTCGTGGGGCCTCGATGTCGCGTGGCACGAACACACCCCGGGGCGGGTCTCAGTCGTCGCGCGAGCTGGGCGCGCGGATGGCGGTCGATCCATCCTCCTGAACGGCCACCTCGACACCGTTGGCGTGGATGGGATGCGACACCCGCCCTTCACGCCCACCATCCACAACGGCCGTCTCTACGGCCGCGGGTCGGCCGATATGAAAGCCGGCGTTGCGGCGATGGCCGCCGCGGCCGTCCGTGCCCACGACGCCGGAGCCGCCGGCGAAATCATCCTCGCCGCCGTCGCCGATGAGGAATGGGAGAGCCTCGGCACCCGCGCACTCCTCGCCGACGGACTGCGCGCCGACGCCGCCATCGTCACCGAGCCGACCCGCCTCGCGATCGCACCGGCGCACAAGGGATTCGCCTGGGCGGAGCTCACCGTCCGCGGCCGCGCCGCACATGGCTCCCGCGCCGATGTCGGTGTGGATGCCATCGCCGGGGCCGCCAAGGTGCTCGCGGCCCTCGATGACGCCGCGCGCGCCTCCCACACCCACCGCTCGCACCCCCTCCTCGGCCACGCCTCCTGGCACGCCGGCACCATCAGCGGAGGGATCGGGCTCTCAACCTATCCCGACCGCTGCACCGTGAGCCTCGAACGTCGCACCCTGCCGGACGAGGATGGTCGGCGCTTCGCGGAGGAGATCACCGCGGCGATCGCCGCGGTGTGCGCCACGACGCCCGCCCTCGACGCCACGGTCACCCCCGGCCTCATCCAACAGCCGAACGACCTCCCCGTCGACCACCCGCTCGTCCGGACCCTCGAGACGGCGTGTCGCGACGCCGGATGGCCAGCCGCGGTGGAGGGGCTCTCCTGCTGGACCGATGCGGCGCTCTTCACCGCCGCGGGGATCCCGGCGCTCTGCTTCGGCCCCGGCGACATCGCGCTGGCCCACGCCGCGGAGGAATGGGTGCCGGTCGACGAGATCCATCGCGCCACCGACATCCTCACGCGCGCCGTCCACTGGTGGACGGGCGCCGCCTGATGCCGCTCACCGTCGCGCAGTACGACGCGCTCGAGCGCGCGATCCTCGACGGCACGCGCATCGCGGTGATGCGCCGAGGCACGGAGTTCATCGTCATCGCCGAACGCCTCGTGCTACGCGATGGGCGCGAAACGATTGTCGCCCGGCACCCGACGACCGGCGCGCCACTCGAACTCCGCCTCGACGACTGCGAGCGGATCGAGGTGATCCGGTGAGCGCGCGCCTCCCGCTCGTGGCGGTCTACGCCGACGAATCATGCCTCGGCAACGGCAAGGCGGGGGCGAACCCCGGCGGCGCGGGCGTGCTCGTCGAGTTCCAGCACCCCGATGGCCGGCTCACGCGCCGGGATCTCTGGATCAGCGAGCCCGCCACGACCAACAACCGGATGGCGCTCCGCTCCGTCATCGAGGCCTTCACCGCGCTCGGCGCGAAGGACGGACGCTTCAGCGTCCTCTTCACCACCGACTCCCGCTACCTCGTTGACGGCCTCGGTGGGTGGGTCTTCGGGTGGGCGCGGAACGGGTGGACGCGGAAGACCGGCGCGATCGAGAACCTCGCGCTCTGGCAGGCGGCACTCCGCGCGACGGTCGGCCACGAATACGCCTGGCAGTGGGTGAAGGGCCACGCCGGGCATCCGCAGAACGAGTATGCGAACGACCTCGCGGTCCGGGCCGCCACCGAGCAGTCGAGTTCCGGCGGGCTGATCGAATCAGGCTTCGACACCTGGCTCGCGGCGCGGCGCGCGAAGGGCGGGGCCCGCGCCCCGGTGGCAGGCTTCCCGTCCGCTACCACATTTCATCCGGCCCCCACGCTGCCCCGTCCCACCTGAGCGGAACCACGATGTCCTCACTCGACGCGCTGTCCGACCTCCTCGCCCGCGCCGCACAGACCGCCAGTGCGACCGCGCGCCCGATCGCCGTGAAGGAGATCCTCGACACGCTCGCGCCGTATCGGCAGGTGCGCGCACACGCCATCGTCGACACGAACGATGACTATCTCCTCTTGGTGATGCGCCTGCTCGCCGGCGAGGGTGGGTATGTGGATGCGGAGTCGGCGGTGCGGACGGCGTGCGCCGCAGAGCTCACCTCGCCGAACCCCGACCTCTTCGTGGTCCGGTCGCACGGCCACGCGACGGTACGGCTGACCGGTTTGCGTTCCAGCGCGGGGGCATCTGCCTCCGCGCCTGCCTCGGCACCTACACCGGCATCGGCACCGGCATCGGCACCGTCTCCGGCACCGGCGGTCGCCCCTGAAATTCCTCCGCCGCCCGCCGCCCCGCCTGCGCCGTCACCGATTCCCGAATCCGCACCGATCGCGGACCTCCCCGAGGTGATTGTGGACACCCCCGAGCAGCCCCCCGCACCGAGCGACACCGACGCCGGCCCGAGCTGCGTCGCCTGCGCCCACCCGCTCCCCGCCGACCGGGACATCCGCTTCTGCCCGTGGTGCGGCGTCGACCAGACGATCAAGCGGTGCCCGGGGTGCGGGAGCGAGTTGGAGACCACGTGGCGCTTCTGCGTGACCTGCGGCCGACAGGCGTGATGCTCCGGCGTCCCGCCCTCGCCGTCCTCCTCGGCGTCGCCGTCCTGGGCTGCGCGGGGCCGCAGCGGGCAAGTGACCCGCTCCGGCCCGTCACGGCGGGACCTCAGTGGCCCGTGAAGACCCGTGAGCACGTGGACCTCTGGCTCCACGGCTTCGCGTTACTGACGGACGACACCGCGGCGGTTCCGCTCTTCGACCGCGGCTACCGGGACCACGTCACGGTGGAACGGAACCGACGCGGGCTCTACACGGCGCTCGACTCCGCGCGACGCGACCTCGTCGCGGGCCTCCGCGCCCGCCCCGCGCTCGAGGGTACGCAGTTCCTCGCACTCTACTTCGGCAGCTGGGAGGAACTGCAGCGCGGAATGACGTTCTTCCTCCGCGCCGAGGGGGATCCGCGCAACGCGTCGAATCCGGAGGTCGCGGGCGTGGTCGCCTTCCTGGCGCAGCAGTTCCCGCGCAAAGAAGATCGCGAGTGGGCACGCCGCTTCAGCACCGCCCTCGAGGGGGAGCGCGCGCAGTTCTTCCATGCCTGGTGGGTCGAGGAGCAGCGGCGGCGGACCCCGGGACTCGCGATGGCCGACTCGCTCTGGCAGGCGCGCTGGCGACCGGCGCTCCAGCCCTACCTCAACGCGACGCAGCAGCAGAACGGGGACCTGATCCCCTCGCTCACGCTCGGCGGCGAGGGGCGCGCCGTCCCCGCCGGGAAGCTCGCGAGTCAGTACGCGGTGACGTGGCCCACGACGGCGGAGAGCGCGGCGACACTGCTCTACGCCTTCGCGCACGAGGCGGCCGGTGCGGTCGCCACCGTCGCGATCACGGACCACCTCACGCCGGCCCAGCAACGCGCCGGCGCGGGCGCCGCACTCGCCGCGACCGGGCTCGTGCGTGGCGGGGCGATGCTCGTCTCGCGGATCGATCCCGCGCTGGCCGAGGGGTACGCACGTTGGTATCTGGGGCTCGCGGGCCGTCCCGTGCCGGCCACGGGCGCGCTCGAGGCGCTCGCCGCCGCCTTCCCGATGCCGGAGGATATGCTCGCCTCACTCCGCCGCCAGATTGACCTCGCCTTCACCGGGATCTGAGGGCGCGTGCCGTGCCGGGGGGAGGTAAGTTCACGGCGATGAGCGCGACCCATCGTCCCCCGGATTCGATCGACCGCGTGCGCGAGGCGCAGCGGTTCGGGCGCGGCATCCTCCCCGAGGTCTCGCGCACCTTCGCCATCAGCATCAAGGCCTTGCCCGGCGTCCTCGGCGACGCCGTCTGCACCGCCTACCTGCTCTGCCGCATCGCCGACACCATCGAGGACGACAACACCACCGCGCCCGAGCAGCGGGCGGCGTGGCTCGACACCTTCCTCGCCGCGCTCGATGACGCGGCCGCCGCCGACGCCTTCCCCCTGCAGGTGCGCGCACTGCAGGGGGACCCCGCGCATCTGCGGCTGGTCGCGCACACGGACCTCGTGCTCGTCGCCTTCCGGGCGCTCCCACCACGCACCCGCGATCGCGTCGCGCACTGGGTGCGCGAGATGGGACGCGGGATGGCGAAGTTCGTCCGCACGTACCCGCGCGGCATCCGCATCCAGACGCTCCCCGAGTATCGCGAGTACTGCTACTACGTCGCGGGCACGGTGGGATGCATGCTCACCGAGCTCTGGCACGAGCACGTGCCGGCCGTCGGACGTCGCGAATTCGACCGTCTCTGGAGCCGCTGCCAGACCTTCGGCGAGGCGCTGCAGACGGTCAACATCCTCAAGGACATCGCGCACGACGCGGAGCACGAGAATTCGATCTACCTCCCCGCGCACGACCTCGAGGCGGCGGGGAGCGGGCATGCCACGCTGCTCTCGCCAGCGCACGTCGAGCACAACCATCGCGTGGTCGAAGGGTTCATCGCGCTCGCGCGCACCGACCTCGATGCGGCGCTCGAGTACACGCTGGCGATCCCGCGCCGGGCCTTCCGCGTCCGAGCCTTCTGCGTGCTCCCGCTCCTCTTCGCGTATGCGACGCTCCGCGACCTCTCGCGCTCGCGCGCGATGCTCACCGCGGGCGGGCAGGTGAAGATCTCGCGCGCCGAGGTGAAGGCGCTGATGTTCGCGGGGCTCCTCGCTATCGGGAGCAACGCGGCGCTCCGGCGACTCGTGGCGAGCGTACAGGCGCGGCCGTTCCGGCTCGGCCTGGTCGGCGCCTGAGGGCCCGACGCCCGCCTCTGCCGTGACGCGCTCTCGCCCGTGACGCCCGCGCCCGTGACGCCTGCATCAGCTGCGGCCCCCGAGCCGCCCGCCTCGCCCGACCCGCTCGTGCCGCCAGCCACCTTCCGTGGGGTCTTCCGCGCGGACGCCATGGCCCGCGCTGTCTACAGCGAAGCCGCGGGGGTGGCACGCATCGTCCCGCGCGCCGTCGCGGTTCCCGCGGACGCCGACGACCTCGTCACCCTCGTGCGGTGGGCGGCCGATCAGGGAGTGCCGCTCATCCCGCGTGGGAGCGGGAGTTCCATGGGAGGCGGGGCGATCGGCGATGGCGTCATCGTCGACCTCGGCTGCCTCGGGGGCCTCGGGCCCGTCGATGTCGATGCGCGGACGGTCCGCGTGGGCGCGGCGGTGACGCGCGACGCCCTCGACGCGGCGGCGCGGGCGCATGGCCTCACCTTCCCCGTGGACCCGTCGAGCGGCGCCTTCGCCACCCTCGGCGGGATGTGCGCCACGCATGCGGCGGGGAGTCGCACCATCCGCCACGGCCCGCTCCGCGACTGGATCGTCGGGCTCGAGTGCGTCTTCGCCGACGGCACACACGCCGCGCTCCGCCGTGGCGCGCCCACGCCGAAGGTGCCGGCGCTCACGCGCCTCACGCGGGACGTCGCCCCCGCCCTCCGCTCCGCCGCGCCTGACGTGCTGCGGCGGCCCGGGGTACGGAAGGACTCCTCCGGCTACGCGCTCGGCGCGTACGCCGCGAGCGACGACCCCATCGACCTCCTCCTTGGCAGCGACGGGACGCTCGCCTTCATCACGGCCGTCGAGGTACGACTCACACCAGTGCCGGGCGCCACCGCGCTCGCCCTGGTCGGGTTCCCCTCGCTCGAATCGGCGGCGTCAGCGGCCGTCGCGATGGCGGACGGCGGCGCGAGCGCGGCGGAGCTCCTCGACCGCTCCTTCCTCGACATCGCCGCGAGTGACGGCAACGACCTCGGGCTCCCTGCGGCGCTCGATGCGGTGCTGCTCATCGAGGCGGAGGGCGCCGACGCCGCCGAGGCGACGGCGCGGATGGATGCGCTCGTGGCGACCTGCGAGGCGCACGGCGCGACGCATCGCGAACGGGCGGAGACGCCAGCCGCGACGGCGCGTCTCTGGACGCTGCGTCACGCCGCGAGCCCCATCCTCAACCGCCTCGCGCCGCGCTGGCAGAGCCTGCAGCTCGTCGAAGACGGCTGCGTGCCACCGCCGCGGTTCGCCGAGTATGTGCGCGGCGTCCGGGCGGCGCTCACTGCCGCCGGCCTGCGCGGCGTGATCTTCGGGCACGCCGGGGACGCTCATGCGCACGTGAACGCACTTGTTGATCTCGACGACCCCACCTGGCGCGCCCAGTGCGAGCGCCTCCTCAACGAGGTCACCACGCTCGTCGCCGCGCTCGGCGGGACGCTCGCGGGGGAGCACGGCGACGGCCGGCTCCGCACGCCGTTGCTGGCGCGGGTCTGGCCCGCCGATTCACTCGCGCTGTTCGCGGCGGTGAAGCGGGCGTTCGACCCCATGGGACTGTTGAACCCCGGGGTGAAGGTGCCGCTCCCGGGGGCCGTGTCGCTCGGGGAGATGAAGGTCGACCCAGCGCTCACCCCGCTCCCGGCCGCCGCGCGCACCGCCCTCGACCGTGTGACGCGGGAGCGGCGCTGGGACCTGCACCGGCTCGCCCTCCTCCCCGCCGAGCCCTAGCCGGCGCCGGGAACGCCCCTCCACGGGGGGCCGAGGACCCCAGCCCCACGCTATCTTTCCCACTCGACCCCAGCCATTCCCGCGATGCCGCACTTCTACACCGAACCCAAGGTCACCGTCCTCGCGCGTCCGCAGTTCGCGGAGCCCGCGCATCTCCCCGTGCAGTGGATGGGGGAGGGCACCGACGGCGAGCGGCTCGCCGAATTCGCCGGGCGGCTCTGCTATATGAGCCAGAAGAACCCCGCCAGCCGCACCACGCGGGACTACCTGGAGAACATCAAGAAGCAGGGACACGGCTCCGTGCTCGAGCACGCGAACTACTCGCTGCTGCTGGAGGGAGTGAGCCGGTCGCTGACGCACGAGCTCGTGCGGCATCGCGCGGGGTTCGCCTACTCGCAGCTCTCGCAGCGCTACGTGGACGAGTCGGATGCGGCGTTCGTCGTGCCGCCGGCGATCATCGGCGATGAGGCGCTCCGCGCCGCGTGGCAGGCGCAGGTGGAGGGGGCGCAGGCCACGTATGTGGCGCTCGTCGACAAGTTGATGGAGCGCTACCAGTGGGTGGACGACAAGGTCCACCGTCGGAAGATGGCGCGCGAGGCCGCGCGCGGCGTGCTGCCGAACTCCACCGAGACGAAGATCGTCGTGACGGGGAACGCGCGGGCCTGGCGGACGATGCTCGAGCTGCGTGCGAGCGAGGCGGCGGAGTTCGAGATCCGGCGGATGGCGGTCGCGGTGCTGCGGACGATGCAGGCCGAGGCGCCGGCGTTCTTCTCCGACTTCGAGATCTACGTCGCGGCTGACCGGGTCGAGGCCGCGCGGATCGGCTACCACAAGGTGTGACCGTCCCGTCGGGCGCGTCGCCCGGCGGCCCTGCTGCCTACCGCTGCTGCCTACCGCTGCGGCGTGCCGCGCGCAGCCACCTCACCCACCGACGCCGTCGCCGGCGTCAGGCCTTCCACTTTCGCAGCGTCGTCAACGCCGTCGTGAGCGCGGCGCGCTCCTGCTCCGTGGTCGCAGTCTCGAGCAGCACCTCGTAGGTCGCGATCGCGAGCTTCATCGCCACCGGGTCGTTCTCCGCGCCGGCCACCGACGCCGCGTTGTCGGCGAGCGCGGCCTGCGCGAGCTTGTCGTCGGGATAGCGCGTCGCGACCTGGTGCCACCGCTGCATCCGGCCGCGCGGCGAGGGCTCGGTGAGCGCCCACAGATGCCAGGCGGCGCGGTTGGTGGGGTCGGCGGCGAGGGCGCGCGAGGCGATCTCGCCGACGACATCAGGACCGCGCCCGGTGAGCCAGTACGCGTTGGCGAGAGCGACGAGCGCGGCGGCGTTCTGCGGTTCGCGCTCGACAACGCGTTCGTAAACGGGGCCGGCGACCTCGTGCAGATCGCGATGGGGCTCGACGGCGGCGATGAGGGCGGCGGTGTCGGGCGTCTCCGCGCAGACGGCGTCGAGCCGGGTGAGGAGCTTCGGGATGTCGGCGTCGGCGTGATAGTCGCGGACGATCGCGGCGACGGCCGCGCGGGGATCCGATGGCATGCCGAAAGGTAGCGAGGCATCGGAGCGCGGCGTGACAGACAGGTACGATGGACGGGCACGGCGGCCCGGTGTGCGCGTCGGGTGCACCAACACGCACCGCGGTCACACGATGACGAGCGCCGCCGGGAGGGTTGCGCCCGGCCAGCGGCCGGGGCATACTCACTATGTCCGCCTGTCCCGGTGAGGCCGTCGCCCACCCCGACCTTGGCGCTGCACAGCTTCTCCGCCCCGCCACTGTGCGCGGCGCTTCCCCGGCGATCGGCCGGGACTCGCATCACACCACCCCGAATGACCGAACGTCGTCGTCCCGCCCGTCGAGGGCGTGGTGCGCGCTCTCAGGATGAGACCGCACCGGAACAACCCATCGAGGCCGATCCCTACCGGGACGCCTCCGAGCCGACCCCCGCTCCGGCGGCCGAAGCTCCTGCCCCGAAGCGCCGCGGTCGTCCGCGGAAGGTGAAGCCGGAGGAGTCCGCCGCAGCGGCCCCCGAGTCGGCCCCGTCGGCGCCGCCGGCACCGCGCAGCGAAGCCGCGGTCCCCGAGACCCCGCGGGCCGCCTCGTCGAACGAAGCTCCCTCCGATGCCCCGCGTCCGTCCGCCGAGGGCGGCGCCGACGCATCGGGAGGTCGCCCGTGGGAGCGTGACCGTGGGGATCGCGGCGATCGGTTCGACCGCAACGACCGGAATGGTCGTGGCCGGCGCGGCCGGCGTCGGCGTGGCCGCGGGCGGGGCGGGTTCGACCGCGCCGAGGGCGGCGAGAGCGGAGATCGGCCGCATCGGCCGCATCGCCCGCACGGCGGATTCGACCGCGAGCGCGGTGGGCAGGGCGAGCAGGATCGGGAGCAGGATCGGACGCCGGTGGTGCTCGTCGCCGACGGCGAGACGAACGGCTGGTTCGACCCGGCGCGCGAGGCGGGCTTCATCCGCCGCGCGGAGCACAGCTACCTGAACGAGCCGGGCGACGCCTGGGTCCCACCACAGCTGATCCGGCAGTTCGGCCTCCGCCGCGGCGATGCGATCGTCGCACGCACGGGGCACGACCACCGCGGACGACTGGTGGTCGTCGAGATCGCGGAGCTCAACGGCACAACGCCGCAGGGCGGCGTGCGTCGCCCTGATTTCCAGACGCTCATCGCGTCGTACCCGGATCGGCGACTCACGCTTGAGACGGGGCGCTCCGCGAAGGGTGGGCCCGAGCTGACCCGGCGCGCGATCGACCTCATCGCGCCGATCGGCTACGGCCAGCGCGCGCTCATCGTCGCGCCGGCCCGCGCCGGCAAGACGATGCTGATGCAGGCGATCACCGAGGGCATCGCCATCAATCACCCGCAGGCGACGCTCCTCATCCTCCTCGTCGACGAGCGGCCCGAGGAAGTGAGCGAGGCGATCTCGTGGGGCGTGGGTGAAGTGGTGGCCTCCAGCTTCGACCAGCCGGCCAAGCGGCACGTCGAGGTCGTGGAGATGGTCATCGAGCGCTCCCGCCGACTCGTCGAGCAGGGGCAGGACGTGATCATCGTACTCGACTCGCTCACGCGCATGGCGCGCGCCTTCAACACGGCCGAGCGCGGCACGGGGCGCACGCTCTCGGGCGGCCTCGACACCTCGGCGATGGCCAAGCCGAAGGCCTTCTTCGGCTCGGCGCGTAACATCGCGCCGCAGCACGGAGGCGGCTCGCTCACGATCATCGCCACCGCGCTCGTCGAGACGGGGTCACGGATGGACGACGTGATCTTCGAGGAGTTCAAGGGCACGGGCAACTGCGAGATCAAGCTCGACCGCTCGCTCGCCGAGAAGCGCATCTTCCCGGCTTTCGACATCGCGACCTCCGGCACGCGCCGCGAGGAGAAGCTCTACAAGGCGGAGCAGATCGACGCGATCTACACGCTGCGCCGTGGCCTCCAGCAGATGCCGCCGCAGGCCGCGATGGAGTGGCTCATCAAGCGGATCGCCGGCACGACGAGCAACGACGCGCTCCTCGCCGGGCTGTAAGCGACATCGCCGCAACCGACGCGGGGGGCGCGACCGATCGGTCGCGCCCCCCGCGTCGCATGTGCGTCATCTCTCGCGTTGTCCGTGGCTGACCCCGTTCAGCGGCCGATGGCGAGCTCGTCCCAGAGCTGGGCGATCGCGCGCATGCCGAGCCGGAAGTTCGCCTGACTGATCCACTCGTCGGGCGCGTGCGCGTTCTCCCCGGGGAGCCCGAAGCCCACGAGCAGCACCGGCGCACCGAGGAGGGTCGCAAAGTCGTTCACGACGGGGATCGAGCCCCCCTCACCGGTGATGACCGGATCGCGACCGAACGCCGCCGTGAGCGCCCGCGCCGCCGCATCGTAGAGCGGCCCAGCGAGGTCGGCCCGCCAGGGCCGGCCCCCGTGCAGGGCCTGCACCGTCACGCGCACCCCGGGCGGCGCCACACGCGCCACGTGCTCGCGCACGAGCCGTGCGATCTCCTCGGGGTCCTGGTCCGGCACGAGCCGGCAACTGACCTTCGCCATCGCCGTGCCCGGGAGCACGGTCTTTGCCCCTTCACCGGTGTAGCCGGACAGCAGCCCGTTCACCTCACAGGTGGGACGGTGCCAGAGCTTCTCAAGTGTGGAGTAACCGGCCTCGCCGCCGAGCGCCTTGACGTCGAGGTGCCGCATGAAGTCGGCGTCCGCGTGTGGGAGCGCGGCCAACCCGGCGCGCACCGCGTCGGGGAAGGGCTGCACCCGGTCGTAGAACCCGGGGATCGCGACACGCCCCTCGGTGTCGTGGAAGGTCGCGAGGATCCGCGCGAGCGCCATCGCGGGATTCACGACGGCGCCGCCGTACATCCCCGAGTGCAGGTCGGAGTTGGGACCGGTGACGTCGATCTGCAGATACGCGAGCCCGCGGAGCGACGAGAGGATGCTCGGGATGCCGGGGGCGAACATCGTGGAATCGGAGATCACGACGCCATCGCACGCGAGGCGGTCGCGGTGCGCCGCGACGAAGGGCGCGAGATGCTCGCTCCCGACCTCCTCCTCCCCCTCGGCCAGCACGATGATGTTCACTGGGAGGGTGCCGCGCGTGGCGAGGTGCGCCTCGAGCGCGGCGACGTGCAGCCAAAGCTGGCCTTTGTCGTCGACGCTGCCGCGCGCGTAGATGTTGCCATCGCGGATCGTGGGCTCGAACGCGGGCGAGGTCCAGAGCTCGAGCGGCTCCGGCGGCTGCACGTCGTAATGCCCGTAGACGAGGATCGTCGGCGCGCCCGGCGGCGCCTTTCGCCACTCTGCGAGCACCACCGGATGTCCCGCGGTCGGATGCGTCTCGACCGTGAACCCGATGCGCGCGAGATGTCCGTGCAGCCAGGCGGCGGCGGCCGCGACATCGCCGGCGTGCTCCGAGCGCGCGCTCACACTCGGGATGCGCAGGAAGGCGAAGAGGTCGTCATGCAGGCGCTGGTCGTGGGCGTCGAACCAGGCCGCGAGAGTGGGATCGAGGGTCATGGGCGAGAGGGCCAGGTGCCGGTCCAACCGGTGAGAGTCCAGAGCTGACGCCGCGCGACGGTCCGACCGTCACGCGTGAGGGCGATGGTGTCGCCCGGGGTGATGCGCGGAAAGACCGCCGAGAGCGCCGCGATGGCCGGCGGCGTGCCACCGCCTCGCGGGAGCTCGAGCACGAGGAGCATCGCCCCACCGACCGTCAGGCGGTCCGGCGCGGCGGTCCAGAGGTCGTACTGGTTCGGACGCCCACCGAGGTTGAGCGATGGAACCTGCGGATGCCCCGGCAGGTGGAAGGCGAGCATCGCGGCGTCCTGATAGCGATTCGCCGCGACGAGGGGCGCGGTGGACGGCCCGACCACATCCGATGGGGCGGTTGCGAGCGACGCCTGCCGCTGCGCGACCGCCGTGGCGAGGTCGGTCCACCCGTGCGCCTGGTTCACGGGGTCGCGGGAGCCGGGCAGCGCGACGAGGGGCCGCACGACGTGCGCGAGGAGGAGCGCGCTGAGTGCGGCGGCAAGTCGGAGCGCACGACGCTCCCACGTGCTGCGGTCGCCGGGCCGCGCGGCGGCGAGCAACATGACCGCGGGTACCCACGCGATGGCGGGCCAGTTGGCCTCAACGTTCTTGCGCGTCGCGCTGAAGACGAAGAAGGCGAGGCAGAACAGCGCCACGCCGGCGAGGGCGCGTCGCCGCGGCTCCTCGCGGACCGCACGGACCAGCGCCCCGAGGAGGAGGCCGAAGAGGA
>JACCDM010478690.1_pt1 | contig 19743 bp, 22 predicted proteins | sample 7445851 | NCBI WGS metagenome assembly JACCDM01 (sample SAMN15323438, study PRJNA562643) | freshwater metagenome | isolation source: river surface water | place: USA:Blue River Watershed | collected 2017-08-16
ATCAACAGCAACTGAATCAGCAGCAGCCTCAGTTTTTTTCTCACCACAAGATGCTAAAGTTACCATACCAGCAACGAAAGCTAAAGCGAATACTTTTTTCATTTTTGTAATATTTTAAGGTTTGAGTTCCAAAAGTAGTAGGAAAATTTTGAATCGCAAAAGAATTGCTAATTTTTTTAAGATTTTTTTAAGGTTTGAGCAAAAGTTTACGAGAAAGCGCCTTTTTTTGCCGTATAAGGCTTTTGTGTATTCCTAAATCTTAAGTATTACTTAAGAATGGGAGTTAGGGCAGGAGAAATAGTACGTAGATTACTTAATTAAATCCTTAAATCTATCGTAAAATCCACTGCTTTTGAACGTAAAGGATTTGTGTAAAACGTAGTTTGAAACAAAACTAAATCCCATGCCATTCACCGTGGTTCCTACCTGCGTGATATTAATTCGTTTAATCGAATAGGGGATTTGGATAAAGTAATCCGCATAAGAGCGTGAAATTGCAGAATAAGGGATAACACTAAAAAACCAAGTAACAAACCCTGAAAATGTGGCTACAAGTAAGAATTTAATCATCTCACGTTGTGTTTGCTTGGTCTGACGTGCATTGAAGGCAAACAATTTGGTTAGAATAAAGCCAACGATTAATGAAACAAAGTAAGCAGGCAAAATTGTGGATTCATAGGACATACGAAACCAATCCTTAAGTAATCCGCCAGCTAATAACTGAATCGCAGCCCCTATTCCCGCAATGATAAAATAGGCGATTAAATCTTTTCGATTAAATAGGCTTGATTGCTTCTTCAATAAAATTGCTGCTTAAAATAATGTTTTTACGATTGTAGGATAAAGTCCTAGTACAAGCGTTCCTACTGTACTTATAATTAATGCCAATTTATACAATCCGGGAATTTGGATAGTTTCCATATCACTCGACTTAAAATAAGCAGAGGTAATTCCTTTAAAGTAGTAGTATATTCCGACTGCAGACATCAGCACAGCTAGTATGATGGAATATGTAATGTTTCGATGGAATGTGTCAGCAAAAACGAAGAATTTTCCCCAAAACCCACCTGTTAACGGAATTCCAGCTAAGGATAAAAGTGAAATTGTTAAGCAGAATGCCAACAATGGATTTTGTTTCGCCAAACCTTCAAAAGCTTGGAAATTTTCCGGTTTTTCCACGCGGCCTGTTTGGTACTCAGAAACAATTTTAAAGATTGCAAATGAAGTGACTGTCGCCAAAGTGTAGGCTAACGAATAATACAAGATTGTTGACGTTGTTGAAGACTGATTAGAAGAAACGGTCATTAACATGTAACCTGCATGCGAAATACTAGAATAGGCAAGCATTCGTTTCATGCTTTGTTGGTACACTGCCGTCACATTTCCGATCACTAGTGTCAGCATGCTAATGAAATAAACTGGGAGTGCCCACGTCGTATAAAGACCACCAAACATCCCAGAAAACACATGAAACAAGGCAGCAAATCCGGCTGTTTTAACGACTGTTGACATAAACATCGTAAAAATAGTAGGGGCTCCATCATACACGTCTGGTGTCCAAAAGTGGAACGGAGCGGCTGAAACCTTGAAAAGCATGCCTACGAGCATTAGTAATATACCCGCATACAAGAATGTAGGCATGGATTCTTTCGGTGTAGAAGCAATTGCATTGGCAATATTGGCCACATAGAATGAACGTGTCGCGCCGTAAACCAATGTAATTCCAAACAACAAAATACCCGTTGCAAAGGCTCCCATTAATAAATATTTGATCGCAGCCTCGTTGGATCGTAAATTGCGTTTATCGGATCCTGTTAACACATACATGGAAACCGAAAGGATTTCTAAGCCCACGAATAACATAATCAAATGGTCAAAAGAAACCATGAGAATTGCTCCGATAACTGAGAAGAGCATAATTGCGTAATATTCTGCAGGATGCGTATGTTCATCATCTTGACCAAATGCGTTCGAAAATGCAACTACAAAAAAGGCCGCTAATTGAATGATAATACTAAAGTTGATGGAGGTGTTTGTTGACCTAAACATATTCCCAAACCACAGAAATTCGTGATTCCAATCTGCCACCGTCAACCCCATGCTAATTGCTAAAAAACCTAGCGTAGCTGTTTGTATGGTTTTTCTTGAAAGCCAAAAACCTAAAAATAAATTACTAATTCCAAAAATTGATAAAGCAATAATAGCCGTCATAATAAATGCGTTATAGGTCTTAGTTAAGTAATTGCGTCAATTTTTCGACGCTTTCAGCGCTATAATTCAGCACCGTTTGCGGAAATATTCCACCCAAAAGCACGAGAACTACTAGCGGCACTAAGACCATTTTTTCTGCTGATGTTAAATCTTCAAATTCTTTTGTAATACGCGAAACATTACCAAACATACTCTTTTGAATCATGCGCAAGGTATAAACCGCGCCTAATATGATGGTTATTCCTGCAACTATCCCAATCCACATATCTTGATCAAAGACACTTTTTAATAATAGAAATTCACCTATGAATCCGTTGGTTAAAGGAAGCGCCACAGCACCTAAACTTAACACGACAAAAGCTACCGTTAATACGTAAGAGGCTTGTGTGATTCCACCTAATTGTGCTAATTCCCGGGTCTTAGTCCTGCGCTCTATAATTTCGATAACGAAAAATAGCCCTACAATATTAATTCCATGCGAAAGCATTTGAAATAAAGCCCCCTGAATACCAGCTACACTTCCGGTTAGTATACCTGCTGACATGAGGCCTACGTGTGCAAATGATGAGTATGCAAGCAAACGTTTCGCGTCTTTTTGTTGGATCGCAATAATCGAGCCATAGATAATTCCAATCACAGAGAGAATCGTTACAGTCGTCCCCCACGTTATTAATCCCAACGGGAACATCGGTAAAACAAGTCGAATGACGCCATATGTACCCATTTTCAACATGATTCCCCCAAGCAGCATACTTCCTTGTGCAGGCGATGTGGTATAGGTATCGGGTTGCCATGTGTGGAATGGGAAGATTGGCATTTTAATGGCAAACGCGATAAAGAATGCAAGAAATAAATAGTTTTGAGAATTGGCAGGTAAACTGCGAGCAGTTTCAATCAATACATCTATATCGGATGATCCTACATCCCCAGGCGTACGTAAATACACATAGATTAAGCCGATCAATAAAAAGAGCGAGCCAAATAAAGTATAAACAAAAAACTTAAATGTAATGGCAATGCGATTTTCTCCTCCAAACTGTGCCGAAAGAAAATAGATTGGCAGAAGTGAAGCTTCGAAGAAAAAGTAAAACAAGAAAGCATCTTTCGCTAAAAAGCAGCCCACTAAAGCCGTTTGCATAGCTAAAATCAAACCTTGATATACCGGATTGTTAGCATTGTCGGTGTTCGCAGTACTGCCTACAATGAATGGAACTAGTAAACCTGTCAACCCAATCAAAATGCCATTGATACCATCTACACCCAGTGAAAATGAAAGACCCGCTTCTGGTATCCAAGGATAAGAAATAGAAAGTGCGGAAGTGGATTGGATAAGAACATAAGCCACGGCAGCTGCCTCAATGATCGATCCTACGAGGGAAAGAACAAAAGCATTTTTGGGTTTAGCTAGTAGCAAAAAGCTACCTAATGCAAGTGGAAATAAAAGAATAAAAAGTAAATACATGCCTTTAGCGTCGATTAAAGATTATAAAATCCAAGTCTTTAGACCCAAAAATAAAATGACAGTTACCGAAATAACAATCATGAAAATATAATAGCCTACATTTCCTGTTTGAACGCGTCTGAGTTCAGTAGAAGCATATTGAATAAATTTACCAATACCTTCCACGATTAAATCCAATACCAGGAATTCAAAAATTTGGTAAAGGAAATTGCTTAGTAGGCTTATTGGACGAACGATAATCAGATCGTACAACTCATCGATGTAAAATTTACGGTAGACCACTTTTTGAATTCCAGTAACAGAATCATCCGATCCCGGAATCGACTTTTGCATCCCGAAAACATATATTGCAAGTGCTGCTGGTAAGAATGCGGCCAATAATGGAGCTCCGCCTTCTAGACTTAGGAAGTTGACTTCTCCAGCTTCGCCAGCTGCCGGAAGTAATGGGGCCAACCAATGCGCTAGAAATTCATTTCCACCCGCAAAATGTGGTAAGTTGATGATTCCGCCACCCACTGAAAAAATGGCTAATATGATCAAGGGTAATGTCATTGTCCATGGCGATTCGTGCAAATGATCCGCTTGTTTTTGCGTTCCCCTAAAATCACCAAAGAAAGTTAAAATGAATACGCGAAACATATAGAATGATGTCATCGCAGAGCCTAAAATAGCCAGCCACCACATAATCTGATCGTGGTGATATAAGCTAGCTAAAATTTCATCTTTCGAAAAGAAACCTGCAAATGGAGGGATACCAGCAATTGCGATAGTTCCTAGCATAAAGGTTATGTAGGTAATCGGCAAGTGACTTTTTAGTCCACCCATTTTGCGAATGTCCTGTTCATCTGACATGGCATGAATTACTGAACCAGCCCCAAGGAATAAAAGCGCCTTGAAAAAAGCATGTGTCATTACGTGAAAGAAAGAAGCTGTGTAGGCTGAGGCGCCTAATCCCATGAACATATACCCCAATTGGGAAACGGTTGAATAGGCTAAAACCTTTTTAATATCGTTTTGGAATAAACCAATAGCCGCTCCGATTAAGGCGGTAGCTAATCCAATCCAACCCACAAAATGCAAGACCTCTGGGCTTAATTCGAATAAAACATTGGCCCGAATAACCATATAGATACCCGCTGTCACCATGGTGGCCGCGTGAATCAATGCCGAAACCGGTGTAGGTCCCGCCATCGCATCCGGTAACCATGTAAACAATGGAATCTGCGCTGATTTACCCATTGCACCAATGAACAAGCAAAATGCAATCAACCCAACATTTTCAGGAATATTTCCCTCATTTACAGCTGTAAATATGGCCGTGTAATCTGTCGTTCCAAAGTCTTGAATTAATAGGAATATACCCACTAAGAATCCCAAGTCACCGATGCGGTTCATGATGAATGCCTTGCGTGCAGCATCCCCATAACTATTTTTCTGATTCCAAAATCCAATCAACAAATACGAACATAATCCTACCCCTTCCCAGCCGATAAATAGGACTGTGAAATTCGCGCCCAATACGAGAATCAGCATGAAGAAGATAAACAAATTTAGAAAGGCAAAGAATTTTCCCAATCCTGCGTCATGTGCCATATATCCCATTGAATACACATGAATCAATGTTCCCACTCCGGTAATGATGAGGAGCATCAACAAGGATAGTTGGTCTATTTGAAAAGCAAAAGGAATTGATAAGTCCCCCACTTTGATCCACTCCGCTAGGGTGTAAAGTTGCGTTTGGCCATCAAAATTTAAAAACAATTGCAAGGATAATGCGAAGGCGATAACTGGAGGAATCGTTCCGATAATTCCGGCTACTTGTTTATTTAGTCTTGGAAAGGCAAGGCCATTAATGGCAAATCCAATAAAAGGTAACAGGGGTATTAAATAGAATAATGACATAGGATAGGCTGATTGAATGCGTGCAACAATTAATTTTTCAATTTATTAAGCACACCGATATCAATACTTTGAATATTTCGGTAAATCATGACAATGATGGCTAAGCCTACGGCAACTTCTGCTGCGGCAACTGCCATGATGAAAAAGACAAAAATTTGACCAGCAGGATCTGAAAAATAGGATGAAAATGCTGCCAATAATAAATTAACTGCATTCAACATAAGTTCTACCGCCATGAAAACAATGATTGCATTTCGGCGAGTCAATACACCCAATATTCCAATGCAGAATAATGCGGAGCTCACAAGAATGTAATGGGTCAATGGAATTGTACGTAGTACTTCAGGAATCGATTGCATAGTAGTTATTTAATTGCATTTATGCGGGGGCAAAAATACAAATTAAACTGAATTTTATAGCCCCTAACGTTGAAAACCTTGTAATTTTATTTCAGTCAATTTACGTTTTGTGTCCATGGAGAAATCACCCTTCATCATCCAATCGTAATAGGAAGGATCCGACTTAAGCACCTCTAAAATAGGCCGACCGATATGCTTTCCAAAATTAAATACGGCTACTTGGTCTTTATTATAGACCATGCGATTTGCAAAATCAATTGAATTAGAAGCACTCAATTCATGTAATTTGTTGACATCATTTTGAATCGGGAAATATTCTTTTCCGTCAGCATCTTTTATACTCGTATTGGCATATCGTTTCACCTGGGCATTTAAAACTTCCAATGTCGCCAAAACATCAGCCTCGGCACCATGGGCACCTACCAGCTCCTTGTCACAATAAAAACGGAAGGCAGCTGTTAAGTTGCGTGGCTCCATCATATGAAAAATTCGCTGCGCATCAACCAATTTTCTGTTTTTCATATCGAAATCCACATCATTTCTGAGGAATTCTTCCACTAACATCGGTACATCAAACCGGTTAGAATTAAATCCAGCTAAATCACACCCATCCAAAAAAGCGGCAAGAGATTTGGCTACCTGCTTAAAATTAGGCTCATCTTGTACATCAGCATCATAAATACCATGTACTAAGGAGGCCTCCAAAGGAATTGGAATACCTGGATTTACACGTCTTGTTTTCACTTCCACTGAGCCATCAATGTTGGCTTTAGCAATCGAAATCTCGACAATTCGGTCACGATTGACCATAATTCCAGTCGTTTCTAAGTCAAAAAAGGCCAACGGTCTTTTAAGTTGTAATTGATGCTCCATAGCTTTTGGATTTTAATAGGCGCAAAGGTAGCTTATTATTACCTTTGTTCGATGAAATTTACCCCTAAAGCCATATTTTTTGATTGGGATCATACCTTATGGGATCACGATCTAAATGCGCGTGAAGTTTTAAACGAGTTGTTCGACGTGTTCAAATTGCCACACGTGGATTCAACATATATGTGGCAATCATTCCAGCAAATCAATGATGCACTTTGGGAGGATTACCAGCTGGGTCGAATTTCTCAAGCAACACTTCGGGAAATTAGGTTCGTTAAGTTCTTTGATGCCTTACAGATAACGGGTCCGGTAGAGGAATTTTCTGAGGCCTATATGTATCAGACTCCGCGTAAAACGAATTTGATTTCCGATGCCTATGCAGTGGTAGACATGCTTTCACAAAAATATCCACTCTACATTTTAACCAATGGCTTTAATGACATTCAATGGGTCAAAATAAAAGGGGCTGGAATGGCTCATTTTTTTCAAGAAATCATTACATCTGAAATTTCTGGGCACAAAAAACCTGCCAAGGGATTTTTTGATTATGCGCTACAGGTGGCTAACGTTGCTCCCGAAGAGGCATTGATGGTAGGAGATCATCCGATAATTGATATTCAAGGGGCAGCGCAAGCAGGAATTGCTGGTATTCATTTAAATCAACGTGCTGCAGAATCCACCGCTAAGATTCAAATTAAAGAACTGCGTGAGTTAGTGGATTGGATAGCTTAATTACTCAAATAGAGATAACTGATTGTCATTCGCTTTTCGGTCAATGATTTTTTTGTCACGAATAAAGCGTTTGTTTTCTTCCAAGAATGCCGTGAATTTTTCGATTTGCTCGTACAATGGATTGAAATCCAGTGTAGCTAGTTGGTAGGACTCTACATAAACATCGACGAAATCAGTAATTACATAATCTAATTGCTCAATGCCAAATTTCTGAAGTCCTAATAAATAAAGGTTTTGATGATTTTTTAAAAATCTTCCTGGCTCGTAAAAGGAGGTACTTTTTAAGTCAAACGCCACATCTTTTCCCACACCATCCACGTAGCCGTAAATTTGTGCGTTTTTATAACGTGATTCAACATAAAATTGTGTTTTGTATTTGTCTGGGATTAGGTTTCGAGCTTTATCGATAATTCCTTCCGCAAATAAATCTTCATTTTCACCTAGGGTAACGGCTCGCTCAAAATCGACTCCTTTTTGTTGGGCTTTTGTCGTTGGTTTTTTAACTCGATTAATCCGTTCGATCATCTCGATTTCATCCACGATTAGTTTTCCATTCGCATCACGCGTTTGGTTTAGATAAAGCGAAAATGAATTCAGAAGTGTCGGGTATAGGCGATAAATCATATGTATTTATCCGATTTGTAAGCGTGATACCGGGGTATTATTTACCAAATGCGATTCTGTAATTTCTTCTACATCAGAGAGCTGGACATTTCCATAAAATACACCCTCTGGATAAACGACCATGGCTGGCCCTTTTCCACAAAAATCTAAACAACCCGCACGCTGAATTCGAATTTTGGTATCTATACCTTGGGCAGCCCATGTGGCTTTGAATTTATCAATAAGCTCCATTCCGTGACCAGACCCGCAACATTTTTTGGGAGCGTCTTTGTCATTTGTACAGATAAATACGTGTTTTTCGAAGTGCATTAGTGTAAGGGTTTAAGTTCAACTACAATGGGGCAATGGTCTGAATGCATGGCATCAGGCAATATATACGCATTTTTGATACGTTCCTGTAAGGTCTGAGTGGCTAAGTGGTAATCTATACGCCAACCCAAGTTTTTTCCACGTGCACCAGCTCGATAGCTCCACCAAGAATACTGATGGGGTTCGTCACCTCGAATGAATCTAAATGTGTCCATAAAACCATTTTGAATGAAATTTTCCATCCATTCCCGTTCTTCTGGTAAAAAACCTGAACTATGGGCATTTCCTTTTGGATTGTGGATATCAATCGCTCGATGGCAAATATTGTAATCACCAGAAATAATTAAATTAGGTAACTGGGTGCGCAATTGATTGGCATACGCATGGAAGTCGGAAAGCCACTCCATCTTAAACGCCTGGCGTTCATCGCCACTCGAACCGGAAGGCATGTATACGCTCATGATGGACAGCTCATCAAAATCTAGACGAATAACACGGCCTTCAGAATCATATTTTTCGATTCCACAGCCTATTTCTACATGTTTGGGTTTGATTTTTGAAAAAATAGCAACTCCGGAATAACCTTTTTTTTGTGCAGCATGCCAATAAACATGATATCCTAGTGATTCAATTTCTTGCGTATCTACCTGCTCGCGGTCAGCCTTTAATTCTTGGATACAAATTAAATCAGCTTCTTGATTTGCTAGCCAAGCGGTAAACCCTTTTTGGATGGCGGCACGAATACCATTTACATTGTAGCTAATTATTTTCATGCTGATTAAAAGATTTCAGATTCAAAGTAATGCACAATATGTGCTTTCAGCAAGAGATCCTGTTCTTTTAAATTCAAAGTAGGGACAGGTTTGACTAAATTCCAATGTGGCCAACCTTCCGCATCGAGACCCTCTAGGGCGTAAAATCCACTGTAACTGAGAACTTTACATGTGGCGATATGCATTAAATCTTGTTTCTGCTCTTTGGTAAAGTGTGCATGTCCTTGGCCTAATTCTTGGACGCCAATTAAAAAAAGAACAGATTCTAAATCAGTAGGACGTTTTTCGAACTGCTTTTCAAAAAAGTCTAATACCGCCTCAAAAGAAGCGTTTACGATAGCGGGTTCGAATTCCATGGGATAATTTAAGGAACGACAATCGAAAGCTTGAATTTGGATGATTCCAATACAGCTTTTTGTCCTTTCGGGTTGTTGCCAATCAATACTAAATTGCCTTCTATTTCAGTGTCAGATAAATAGGTAATGTTTAGACGTCCTACCCCATTTTGTACACCCGTACTATCTGGCATTCTGGCTTCGTAAAAGTTATTTTTATTGCGGAAGTCATTTAGGTTATAAATGATATTACCGATATTCCCTGAATCGCCATCACCAGGGATAAAATAAGTGCCCGGGCCTCTTAATTGGAATATCTTCACATAAATAGTTTCTTTCGATTGCTCATTTGTAGCCGTCAAGCTCAATACTTTCTGGCCAGCTTCCAACCGAACACTTGCCGAAACTGCATCGCATTGAATGACATGCTTACCTTCATGCCCGAATTCTAGCGTACCAATTAAATACCCTTTTTGCGTTGGGGTATCACTAAATGAGTTTTCGAAACTGATGATTAAAACGAATAATCCGAGACCTGTGTACAGGAAATTGACTGGATTTTCAATGTAAGACTTTACAAACGAACCGATCCAGCTTGTTTTCACAAAACGCGTAATTTTATGCATGCTTGAAGTAGCGTCGCTCATTGCGTTAGATGATTTAATACGTGTAGACCAATTAAGTTGGACTACAAAAATACGACAAGTTTATTAACAGGCAAAAGCAAATTTTATTGATTTGTAAAATTAATTATTTTAAGGTCAATTGTTCAGCATGAAATATAGGCAATGATGTGCTGATTTGGTAAATTTGAAAACTCTTTAACCTAGCAACAGTTATTAAGGCGATTAAGGCTAGTTATTAATTTAATTTCTGATTCCATGAAGTCATTTTCAATTCCTTCGCTTTTTAAAAGTAACCTTATTGGTCGAATTAAGGAAGTACGGCGGCTTCGAGACAAATTAAAACGAGATTTCACCCCTACGAAGCTAGATTTTGGAACTTTGGAAGTACATCTTTCTCGTCATTTTGGTTTTTGCTATGGAGTAGAGAATGCCGTGGAGACGGCTTATCGGATAATCGACGAAAACCCGGATAAACGTATTTTTTTACTTTCAGAAATGATTCACAACCCTGCCGTGAATGCAGATTTACTAGATCGCGGGGTACAATTTTTGCAAGATACGAAGGGCATTCCCTTGATTCCTTTTACAGAGCTAAACGCAGACGATATCGTCATTGTCCCTGCTTTTGGCACGACACTTGAAACGCAACAACGCCTCCAATTACAAGGTATAGATACGTACGCTTATGATACAACTTGTCCATTTGTTGAGAAGGTTTGGAATCGTGCAGATGCAATTGGTAAGAATGATTATACCGTTATCGTACATGGAAAACCTAGTCATGAGGAGACAAAAGCGACATTTTCGCATTCCAAAGCTATCACACCTACGTTAGTCATTAAGGATCTATCTCAAGCTAAATTACTAGCTCACTTTATACGAAAAGAACGTTCTGCAGAGGAATTTTATGATATGTTTGAGGGGCAATTTTCAGTTGGATTTAATCCAGATACTGATTTAGCTCGGCTAGGAGTTGTCAATCAGACAACTATGTTAGCAACAGATACGCAAGAGATAGTTGAATATTTACGTGAGGTATTAGTTGATTTTTACCAATTAAGTCCTGAACAAGTAACCCAACATTTTGCTGATACACGGGATACGTTGTGTTATGCAACAAATGATAATCAGAGTGCCACCTATGGTTTACTGCAGGTGGAGGCAGATTTTGCACTTGTGGCTGGGGGATATAACTCATCAAATACAGCGCACTTAGTCGATTTATGTGCTGAAAAATTACCTACTTATTTTATAAAATCTGCAGATCAATTGGTGTCAAATCAAGAGATTATTCACTTTAGCAATCGTAAGAAAGCAGAGGTTAATTCAGTAGATTTTATTCCCCAAAAAGAAAAAATTGTTGTTTTATTGACCTGCGGCGCTTCGTGCCCAGACGCTGTGATTGAAGAAATACTTCGAAAACTAGTTTCATTTTTCCCTGGCGCATATGACCCCGATGAGGTAGTTCAGATGTGGGAAGAGTCTTTAGTAAGTAGCTAAAATTTTGTTGACAGCGGGCAAATAACCCTCTCCAAATAAGTTAACGTGTACCATGAGCGGGTATAAATTATATAGAGGAATACGCGCATGGAATCCTTTTTCAATGGGGAATGTATCGTGGTAAGCCTCATAAAATTTTGGGTCAAACCCACCAAACATGGTCGTAAAGGCTAACTCCGCCTCGCGTAATCCATAGTAACAACATGGATCCACTAGGGTAATTAAGCCTTTTTCGTTTACCATGGCATTGCCAGACCATAAATCTCCATGAATCAAGGCGGGAGCCTCATGTGGCAACAAATCAGGAAGTCGCTCGTATAGCTTGTCAAATTTTTCAGCTAATTCAGCTGTGATTTTTCGGTCATATAATGCACGGCCAACTTGCTTTTTGAGTCGATTTTCAATAAAAAATGCGACTCCATCCTCTATCCAATTGTTCTCTTGGGTGGCTGCGCCCACAAAATTCGTGTAAGCTAGCCCATGTCCATTGGAGGAGGTATTTTGATGTAATCTGGCTAATTTCTCACCAAAATCATGCCAATAATTTGTCGATTTATCAGCTGATTCAATGCATTCCATCATTAAATATTCTTTTTCTTCTAGCTGACCGACGCCCAATACTTGGGGCACTTGGATAGCTCCCGTCGCATGAATGGTTTGCAGATTTTTGGCCTCTGCCTCAAATAGTCCTTGGTGGTCGCCTTGCGTCCATTTGATAAAATATTCTGTGTTTTTGACCCGTAAACGTACCGCTAAATTGAAATTCCCTCCATAGAAAAATTGGAAGTCATCGATCTGGGTAGCTTCTCCAGTATGCTTGCTTAGAATTTGGGCAATAAACTGATATTGTTCTTGGGATTGTTGGGACATAGCTAAATAATCAAGGACAAATCTAGGAATTATTTTTTGGGTAGCGTAGGTTTTTTAAATAGAGGAACTGTGCTGCAAGGTTCACCAAAAAATATGCTTTTTGCAACAGGTTGCAATTTATTCATAAGTGCAACGTATGCGTCTGTAGGTACAGCTTCTTTCGAACAACCTTTAATTACAATTCGTGCATCTTGAAATTCCGCCGCGTCCATTGATTCAATTTGAGCAACATAAAGTGTTTTTTCTAAGTCGGCTAGTGTGCCGAAAATAACAAGTTGCGCAACAGGGTTTAGGTAGCTGGCGGCTAACATATATGCCCAAGTGGGAATGATGGCATCAGCGGAACAACCGATGGCCACGAATTTATTCTGATATACTGACCAATCATTTCCTGCTAAAAATTCACGGTATTCTTTTTCTTTTAATGCTAATCCCATGAAGAGAAGTGGAGCTAGGTCGAAAAAAATTCGATCACCCGGTGTGCGCATGGTCTCCAAATCTAGCTGAATTAAACCGCTTTGATTGACCCGATTGATGATAGGTTCTTCCATGTTAACTTTTGGATGTTTTGGGTTTTGTTCCCATGAATTCTTTCAAATAGTTGGGTTCCACCGTAACAATGTTTGCAAAAGCTTTGTTTTTGAAACTGGTGTAGGCAAGCATTCCCATATTTTTTGCTTCTGGAAAGGGATGAGATTCAGAAAATTCAATTTTTGTATGCTCGCACGTTCCTTGCCATTTCAGTGCGCCATTCCCAAAAGCAATCATCGTGTGATCTATCGCTTGAAACGTATCTGGTTCCAAAATGATTGCTTGTGTTTCGAGTACGGTAGATTTTTTCTCAGGGTCCAGTATAGCGGCATAAACCTCCATTCGCCTAGCATCAATCATCGGTAGTAAAAAGGTGTTTGGGCGTTTTGTACCCCAGGCCGCAGCCATAATTTCCAATGTATTTATTGTTATCAGAGGTAACTCCAAACCAAAACAAAATCCTTTGGCTGTTGCTAATCCTATGCGTAAGCCGGTATATGAGCCTGGGCCATTCGAAATGGCCACAGCCTCTAATTGATTTGCTTGAATATTTGCACCAAGAAGTGAATTTTCGATGAGTCGGGTAAGTTTTTTGCCATGGGCACCTTCTTCTTGCGATTCACATGAATAGCATAATATGCCTTCTTTGTGTATGGCTACAGAACATAAAGGAGTCGACGTTTCGATAGAAAGAATGTAACTCATTACTTTATTTTGAAGTCAAAATTGAATTATACACACGCGGGTTCTGAACCAATTCAACCCCGGCTTTAATGACGGGATCATGTCCAGTTGCCCATTGGTTTACCCCTTTTTGTAAATAGTAATGCAAGATAATTTCCTCACTCAATAACTGCTTTAATTCAGCTTGATTTGATTGAATTTCTTGATGTAAAGCTAATTTTTCCGATGCCTTCGCTGCTTGTAATGATTGATGTAGTGCGGCATATGTTGGATCTTTTTCCGTAGCTTCCAATAACGATTTTACTTGTGATTGGATCGCATTTTCATATGTGAAGTCACTTTGCGCTAACCATTTTTCAAAATCAGCGATATCCGACGATGTTAATTCAAATTGTCCAGCAGGTCGAATGGTCGGGTTTTTAATCCGATAGGCCACAGCATATAAATATAATTTGTACTGTTTGAGTAGCGCGTATACAAAGGGAACTTGCTGCGCTTTTTGAATGATTTGATCGGGCGTTATGCCCCCACCATCCACGACTTTACGTCCATTTTTTGTTAGAAATATCCGATTTGTTGAATCCGCATGAATAATAGCTGATCCATTTTTATATTCTACAGCTTGAATGCAACGCCCGCTAGGTGTATAGTATTTAGCGGTGGTGATTTTGATTTTAGTTTGAAAAGGTAAGTCACGCGTAACCTGAACTAGGCCCTTACCATAACTTTTCTGGCCTAAAATTACAGCGCGGTCATAGTCTTGTAATACCCCTGCTACAATTTCTGCAGCCGAAGCTGAATTTCTATTGATTAAAACAGCCAATGGTGTTTCCGTGTCAAAGCTGGTATTTAGGCCCGAATATGTTTTGTTCCACTCTTCAATTTTTCCGCGTGTTTCAACGATCTTGCTTCCTTTGGGCAGGAATAAATTACAAATGTCAATGGCCTGAGTAAGTAAGCCTCCTGGATTGTTACGTAAATCTAAAATGAGCGACTTCATTCCCTGTTGTTTCAGTGAAACGAGTGCATTTTTCATCTCTTTGGCCGCACTGGCATTAAACTCGTCCAATTGAATGTAGCCAACTCCCGGCTGAATAATTCCAGCAAATGTTACATTTTTGATTTGTACCGTGCTACGGGTTAAGGTAATTCTTTGGGTGTTGGGAGCACCTGGTCTTTGGATTTCGAGTACCAAAGGCGCATTTGCTGCACTTTTCATGAGCTGAGCAGGATCCGTCTCATTTTTTTCGGATAAACGAATATCATTTACCGCTACTAATTGATCTCCAATTTGTAAGCCTGATTTTTCTGCAGGACTTTCGGACTCAATAAATGTAATGTGATGCTGATGATTGATCTCGCTGAGCTGAATTCCAATTCCCTGGTATTTGCCCGTTGTCATTAACATGAAGTCTTCTAGCTCATCTGCAGGATAGAAAACAGTATATGGGTCAAATGACTTGAGGAGGGCATCGACCGAAGTTTGCATGGCCTTGTTTGGATCGACCTCGTCAACGTAATATTTGTTCAGTTCTTTAAAAACAGAAGCATATATATCCAGACTTTTGGCAATTTCAAATAAACGGTCGTTTGAGGTAATGAAAGTAGCTGAAGCCAACGAGCCAACAAGCAGGATGCTGATTATAAAGCGGGACTTCCTTGGATTGAACCTCATGATTTTGGCGTGCTAAATTCCTTTAATATAGATTCCATTCGTTTTTTGATTAGCTCAAAGGACTCAATGGATGTCCCAATATAGACAAAACCAATATAGCAAGGAAGTGTTTGAAACTCTGCTCCGACGAAAAATGGCCTTGTAAGGCGATAAGCTTCCCGAATTCGCCGCTTAATCAAATTTCGATCTACTGCTTTTTTGAATTTGCGCTTTGGTACAGAGATAATTATTTGTGGTACTTGACCTTTCGCTTCAGGAGAACTGACTTGGTACAAAACTCGAAAAGGATAGACAAATCGGTTATGTACCGTTTGGCTATCCTTTTGGAATAATGAATCTATTATTTTGACTTGCGTTAAACGCTCTGATTTCGGAAAATTGAATTTCACGGCAGGAATACTTAATAAGTAACAGCTAGCCAGAAATCAGCTCTACTCTAATCTATGGCTTATTTACCTCTCTTCTCGTCAGAAACAGACAATTTATGACGACCTTTAGCGCGACGTGCTGTTAAAACACGACGACCATTTGCAGTAGACATACGCTCACGAAATCCGTGCTTGTTCTTTCTTTTACGTACTGAGGGTTGGAAAGTTCTTTTCATTTCTTTATTTATTTAAATCCGACCGTTAGAATCGAATTGGGTTTGCAAAGGTACGTAAAAATATATTTTTGTCAAGTCTTCCCTGAAAAAAAATAATAATCAATGTCGAAAAGCCTATCGATTGCTTTGAATGGGATTTTCCTATCTTTGGTTTTTTATTTATGAACTTGAAAGTATCCATCATAACGGTAAGCTATAATGCAGTTGCCACGCTCCAACAGACCATTGAGAGTGTTTTGGCACAAGAATATGCAGATATTGAATATTGGGTAATCGATGGTGGCTCAACCGATGGCACGAAGGAATTATTAGCCACGTATGGTGACCGGATTAAGTATATTTCCGAGCCTGATAAAGGGATTTATGATGCATTTAATAAGGGCTTAGCTTTGGTTACTGGCGATGTTATTGGGATTATTGGTGCCGATGATTTTTATCCAACTACCGATGTTATTCAATCAGTCGTGGAGGCATTTGAACGTGAGCATGTTGATTCAATTTATGGTGACTTGCAATTTATCGATCCTAAAAGTTTAAAGGTCGTTCGTAAATGGAAGGCCGGTGGGTATCAACGCTCAAGTTGGTTGCTGGGATGGATGCCGCCGCATCCGACATTTTATGTGAAGCGAAAAGTTTATGAAGAGCTTGGTCATTTCAAAACGCACTACACCTGTGCGGGGGATTATGAATTCATGTTAAGGGCCTTGTACAAGCATTCCATTTCGGTAGCATATTTGCCGAAATTATTAATGACGATGCGTACAGGAGGCACGAGTACAGCCTCGTGGAAACACCGCTGGAGGGCTAACATGGAAGATCGGCAGGCTTGGCGAGAAAATGGCTTAAGACCTTATTTTATTACGGTTTCACTCAAACCGTTGCGAAAGATTCTTCAATTGTGGTCATAAAAAAACCTCTTCAGTTTCCTGAGGAGGTTTTTTGTGTGTTGCGTAACCGAAGGTTAAACTTTGATTTCAACATCAACACCTGAAGGCAATTCTAATTTCATCAACGCGTCTACTGTTTTGGCAGAAGAGGAGAAGATATCAATTAAACGCTTATACGTACATAATTGAAATTGCTCACGCGCTTTTTTGTTCACGTGTGGTGAACGTAAAACAGTGAATTTCTCAATCTTTGTAGGTAATGGAATCGGGCCTGAAACTACGGCACCTGTTGCTTTAACCGCCTTAACGATTTTTTCAGCTGATTTGTCAACCAATGTGTGGTCAAACGACTTCAACTTAATGCGAATTTTTTGATTCATAAAATTTGGTTCATTAGGTGAATGCCGCGCGAAAGAACCATTAACTCCGCTGGGCATTGAATTCGATGACAAAAGTAAGTGATAAATGGCTGACTACCAAATCGCTTTTAGAATTTCTGTCGGTCTAATGCCTTTTGCAATTCCTTTTCGAATATAGGTTTACTAGCCTGAAATAATTTTTGGTCAAGCGAAAACAAGTGGTTCATGGCTTCTTTTGCGTAGTCTATCTCACCTATTTTTAAGGCTTGTAAGGCGTAGATCCATTGGAATACAGCGATATCTTCATTCCATCGCGCAGCCTGTAGACTTGCTTCGTAGGCCAGCTTCTCTTTTTTGTTTGCGTTTAAAATCAGGATGGCTTCTTGAAGCAGATCGGGTTGGAATGGATAAGCTTCCACAGCGTGTTGAGCTGCATTTAAGTCTTTAACAACGTAGGTTGATCGTGACATGCGCATCGATTTGTGCCAAAAGTCAATAATGTTTTTAAAGTTGTCCAACTTCCCTGTTGCATCGGCATCTACGGCCAAACTGAGTTTTTCGAGTGCACGCAGTGGTTTGTCATGGTAATAGTCTTGCCATGCATCGAGTAGCAGTAACTCAGGAAATAGGGTGTTTGCATATCCTAGTTCAATCCATTTTTTCGTTGGGACGACAGCTTGTTTTTCCTTGAAATACAACATGGAATTATATAAATATGCCCATTCGCGTAAATCACCCGTTGGATCCATATGCGCATTCACAGGAGGGGTATTGCTAGGAATAGTGCCGTTTTTGAGTGAAATGGCCAAGTTATTTGCATGAATAGCAGGGTCATCTAGTGAATTTGATGCCATGTATTTCTTTTCCGCATACAAAAGATTGGCTTGTGCTAAAGGAATATTCGGATTGCTTAGTGCAGTTTTTCGGTAGAAATAGCGAGCAGAATCTGCGATTTGAAGACTTTCATAGGTCCGCGCTAGCTGGGTCATGATGCGCAAGTTTTCAGGAAATAGTTGGTTGGCCTTTTGTAATGTGAACAATGCTTGAAAGTACTCGTTCTCTTGTTGGAAAATATTAGCCAATCCAATAAAACTTGCATCAGTCGGATGTTTAAGTTGGCTCGTACTCAAATAATAGGCTGCCGCCTCTTTATCTTGGGCCTCTAAGGCTAAATTTGCTAAGCGAAAACTGCTTTGGCCGTTTAATTTACTATGTCCTAGCGCATTTTGGTAGTTAAATTCTGCTTGTTTTTTGTCACGTAGGATCCAAGCAATGTCACCAGATTGATTGGCGAGCGCAGCTTTGACTTGGTGCATAGCGCTTCCGTTTCGCGCAAAAATCCATGCAATTCCCAAAATGAATACACCTACGTACATAAGTGTTAACGGAACCCGTGGTGCTTTGTGCGTTATTTTATAGACGGGTAAATTTTGCCGTATGGGTGTTTGAAAGTTACTGATAATGAAAAGGGGGAATAGTAGGCTCATGGTGATTAGACAAATGAGCGTCCATTGCTGCCATGCAGCTATTCCTGCATCATTTCCGACGGATACCCAGGAAAAAAGAGTTGCGAGCGCAGTAAACCCTAGGCCATATCGAATAAGTTCATTCCTTTTGTTGTCCCATAAAAATAAAATTAGTGCCACGGTTCCAAAAAGGATAGGTGGAATGTGAATTCCTAGATTCCACTGAAGAAATGTGTTACCGTAGCTTAGCAGGATATTTGCCAAATAAAAACCGCCTAACAAAAGCCAATTTTTCAAGCTTTGGGAATAGGTTTGAGCGTGACCAATTTTAAAAATAAATTGAGGTAAAGATGCTGAGAAGAGAATAGTAATTCCTATAAGGGCATTAACTCCAATAATGTTTAGTCCATCCGTTAAAAGCTGAATAGCCTGATTTCGACCTATTTGTGGTAGCGTGTAAATTAAGATACCTAGTCCAAGAATAATACCTGAACCAAGGAATCTCCATGAGATATTCGTGAATTGCTTGAATGCGTAAAAGAGTATGAGTAGGCCTATCCCCAGTAGACAATAGGAAAAAATTAATGGCCAAAGGGCTGGGGAAGTGGAGGCCAACTGGAAAGATTGCCGAACAAACAAGATGCTGGTTTGTAATTGGAAGGCTTGATTTTGATCAGCTGTTCCTTGGTCAGGAATTAGTTCGCTTATTTCGTTAACTTGAATTAACTCGGGCTTGAACCAGAAAAAAATCAAAAGGCAACTGAGGCAAAGTAAGCTCAATAAGCTAATAACAGTCGTTTGAAATTTTTGCTTCACAATTATGGCACATTTTTGAAAATCTAATTTCTGCATAAACTTTAATTCATTCAAAGAATCGGGCCGATATTGTCAAAAAAAAGGAGAAAAATACAATATCCGTTTTGCATATTGGAATTTACCCACTAATTTTGCAGTTCGAATG
>JACCDM010511562.1_pt1 | contig 19734 bp, 17 predicted proteins | sample 7445851 | NCBI WGS metagenome assembly JACCDM01 (sample SAMN15323438, study PRJNA562643) | freshwater metagenome | isolation source: river surface water | place: USA:Blue River Watershed | collected 2017-08-16
GTAATGCTGTCGGCGATCTCCAGCGGCAACTGCAACATCATCGCACCGGTGGCAGAAGATCTGAAGGTGCTGAATATCCTGTGGGACTGCGGCACCGAGAAAGTACTTGAAGACAAACGCTACAAATACGTGGTTCGTACCCAGGCGAATGCGACCACAGAAATGGTCTCGACGGTTCTGTATCTGCTCAAGACCAAGCCCGACCTGAAAACCATCGCGGTGATGAATCAGGATTATGCGTGGGGCCGCGATTCCTGGGAGCTGTTCCGTAACACGCTGCTGGCCATGAAACCGGATGTGAAGATTGTCGCCGAGCTGTTCCCTAAATTCGGCGCGACCGATTACTCGACCGAGATCAGCCGCCTGCAGGCGCTGCGCCCTGAGGTCATCCTCTCCACGTCGTGGGGCGGCGACCTCGACACCTTTGTGCGTCAGGCGTCTCAGCGCGGACTCATGAAGACGTCGCTGTTCGTCCTGCCGCTGGCAGAGAGCTCGCTCGAGCGTCTCGGCCCGGCGCTACCCGATGGCGTGATCGTCGGCGCGCGCGGTGACCATTATTTTCTGCATCCTCAGTACAAAGACGAGCCCAAACTCAAGAATTTCGTGAAGAAGTTCCAGGACAAGACCGGCGCCTACCCGATCTATTGTGTCTACCACATGATTCAGGGCCTCGATGGCCTCAAGGCGGGTATCGAAAAAGCGATCAAGACGAACAAAGGCCAGTGGCCTAGCACCGAGCAGATGGCCGACGCCATGCGCGGTCTGGAGTTCCGTGGCCTGACCGGCACCGTGAAGATCCGCGAAGATGGTCAGGGTCTCGAAGATCAGTTGCTGGGCCTGACGCGTAAGACACCGAGCTACAACTTCCCGACACTGGAGAAGATCGTCATCTATCCGGCGGATCTGATCACGACGCCCGTCGGACAAAAGTCGCCGGAGTGGGTGAAGACGCTCAAGCCAGAGCTGGTCAACAACCCTCGCTTCAAGCAGTACTGATGCCGGCACTTAAGCGTGACACGCCAGCGCCGGTGTGTCACGTGAGCTGATTACTTCTCAAAAAAATCAAAAGGCAGCACATGGCGCAGGACATTTACATTCTGGCGGTGTTGGACGGGTTGTCCTACGCCGCCTTGCTTTTCCTGGTGGCGCTGGGCATGACGCTGGTGTTCGGCGTGATGAACATCGTTAACATGGCGCACGGCAGTTTCTATGCGTTGGGCGGCTACATGGCTGCCAGTCTCGGGCTGTGGGCGACATCGCAGGGCGCCGCGCCCGCGTGGTCGCTGCTGATCTTGCCACTGGCCGCGATCATCATTGGCACCGTGTTTGGTGCGCTGATGGAAACCACGCTGATGCAGCACATCTACAGCAAAGATCCCATCCTGCAGCTGCTGATTACCTTCTCCGCGTTCATGATCTTTGAAGACCTGCAGCGTCTGGTGTGGGGGACGCAGCCCTACTTCGTGTCGGAGATCGTCAATTACCTCGGCACCACGGAAGTGCTGGGGATTACCTACACGCGCTATCAGTTGCTGGTGCTGCCAGGCGTCGCGATTGCAGTGTTTGTCGCGCTGCGCAGCTTCTTGAAATTTTCCAGCATAGGCCGGCAGATCGTCGCCGTGTCTCACAACCGCGAGGTATCGACCGCACTGGGCATTAATGTGAAGCGGATCTCGCTGATGACTTTTGTTGTGAGTTCAATTCTCGGTGCGCTGGCGGGCGCGCTGGCGTCGCCCACCGTGTCCTGGGTGCCCGGGATTGGTGGTGAGATGATCGTGCTGTCGTTCGCGGTGGTCGCGACGGCGGGTCTGGGCCAGATCGAAGGCGCACTGGTCGCCGCGGTCCTGATCGGACTGGCGCGCTCATTCAGTGTGTATTTGTTCCCCGAGATGGAAGTGTTGGTGCCCTTCCTGATCATGGTGCTGGTGCTGCTGTTCCGGCCTCAAGGATTGTTCTCCGTCGCACAGGCGAGGAGGGTGTGATGGCGCGCGCAAAAATAGTGGTGGTCGTGCTTGCCTTGCTAGCGCTGCTTCTACCGGTGGCCATGCCATGGATCAAGACGCCGCTGATCCTCGGCACGGCATTCGGCATTGCCGCCTTGGGGATCTCGATACTCATTATCTCTGGGCAGATTTCATTCGGTCACGCCATGTTCGTTTGCCTCGGTGGCTACGCGGTGGCCTTCATCGCCCGGCAATGGGCTGAGCTCGATAGTGCCTTGCTGCTAGCGATCGGTGCCGCTACCGGCCTCATCTTCGGTGTCATCGTCGGCTCTTTCGTGGTGCGCTACCGCGCGATTTTCTTCGGCATGTTGAACCTCGCACTGTCGATGGTGCTCTTCGCCGCGCTCGGCAAATTCTTTAACCTGACCGGCGGTACCGATGGTCTGCGTCTGGAGCGCTCGCCGTTCTTCGGCATGACGCTGGGCCGTGATGAGTTTGAAAGCCTGCTGCTGGTCGTGGGTGTGGCGCTGGCTTTGCTGTGCGGCTGGCTGGTGCATCGCTATCTGCGTTCGGTCGCAGGGCAGGCGCTGGCCGCGATCAAGACCAACGAGACTCGGCTTGAATATGTAGGCATCTCTGCCTATCAGGCGCTGTGGATCGGCTACATCATCTCGGCGACCTTGTGCGGACTCTCGGGGGCGATCTTCGCGATCGCCCAAGGGCTGGTTACGCCGGAGATGGGTTATTGGGTTCGCTCGGGCGAGATCGTGTTCGTCGCCATTCTTGGTGGTGTCGGTCATCCTGTCGGCGCGTTCATCGGCGCAGGCATCTTTGAATTCGTGAAGCTGTTTGCGGCGGCCTACCTGACAGGCGCCTGGCAGATGGTGCTTGGCTTCGTGCTGATCGCGATGGTGTTCCTCGCGCCGCGCGGCATCTCGGCCATGCTGGAAGACAAATCCGCGCCGAAGCAGGAGGACGCATGAGCACGCCACTGCTTCAGACCCGAGATCTGCAGCTGGCGTTCGGCGCAGTCGTGGTCGCTGACCATATCAATTTTTCGTTGAGCGAGGGCGAGCGACTGGCCGTGATCGGACAGAACGGCGCGGGTAAGACGACCTTCATCAACATTTGCACGGGCCTGATTCGACCGCAAGCGGGACAAGTTTTCTTCGAAGGCAAAGACGTCACCGGCATGTCACCGCGAGCGATTGCGCTGCGCGGCATGGTGCGCTCTTTCCAGCTGCCGCAACTGTTCACTGAGCACAGTGTGCGCGACTGCGTTCGTATCGCTGCGGCGGGCAAGCGCAACAAGCTTAGGCTGTGGACGCCGCTGGCTAGCGCGGTCGATAACGACGAGGTCGAGCATGTGCTGGAGATGGTCGGCCTCGCGCGCCGCGCCGATGAACTCTCCGGGGCACTGCCCGAAGGTCAGCGCAAGCTGCTGGATATCGCGATGGCACTGGTGATGAAGCCGCGGCTGCTGATACTTGACGAGCCGACCTCGGGTGTCTCAAGCGACGAAAAGCATGGGTTGATGGCGACCATCATGAAAGCACTGGATCAGCAGAAAGTGAGCGCGATCTTCGTTGAGCATGATGTCGATATCGTGTCGCAGTATTCGACTCGGGTGGCTGCATGGATCGCGGGTCGCATCGCCGCTGATGGTAAACCGACCCAGGTGCTCGCCGATCCGGAGATCCGCAAGAACGTGATCGGAGAATGAGATGCTGAAAATACATAATGTCAGCGCGCGCATTGCCGGCATCACGGTATTGCGCGGCATTGAGACGGAGTTCCAACACGGGCAGCTGCTGGCTGTCGTCGGACGTAATGGCGCGGGCAAGACCACGCTGCTGCGCGCGATCATGGGATTGTTGCCGCTGTCTTCAGGGAGTATTTCGATCAACGGCACGGATCTCACGTCCGTACCCGGTCATCGTCGTACCGAGTTCGGTATTGGCTATGCACCAGAAGACCGAGCGATGTATCCGACTTTCACCGTCGAAGAAAACCTTCGCTTGCCTTGCGAGGTGCTCGGTTTGCCGGAAGCAGAGATCAAGCGCCGCCTTGAGCGTGTGCTCGACGTCGTGCCGCAGCTCGACCCCATGCTCGCACGTTCCGGTGCGGCCTTGTCAGGCGGGCAGGGCAAAATGGCGGCACTGGGGCGCGCGCTGATGGCAGGCACGAAACTGGTGCTGCTGGATGAGCCTTTTCAAGGACTCGCTCCGGTGCTGGCCAATCAATACGCAGAATCGCTGCGCAGGCTGCATCAGCTTGATCCAGCGCTGTGCATTGTAGTCACTGAATCGAATCGCAGCCTGCTGCGTGACCTACCTGATGCGACGCTGACACTGGAGCGTGGCGAGCTGGTCGAGGGCGACGCGCTGGTCCATTGAAGCAAAATTTTTTCTGAGTAGCCATCAACAGCAACAAAAAAGATTGGAGAGAGCACTATGGCAACCCTGCTCATCGACGGCAAATGGATGTCAGCCACCGGCGGACAGACTATCGATGTCATTAATCCCTGTGACGCGAAGGCGTACGCAAAGCTCGATCGCGGAACGGCGGCCGATATTGATCTGGCGATCAAGGCCGCACGTCGCGCAATGGACGGCGCCTGGGGCAAGCTGACCGCGACGGAGCGCGGCCGCATATTGACCAAGGCCGGGGAACTCATCATCAAGAATTCAGAAATCATCGCGCAAACCGAAGCTCGCGATACCGGCAAGCCCCTGTCTGTCGCACGGGCAGATGTCGTCGCGGTCGCGCGTTATTTCGAGTTCTATGGCGGTGCGGCAGACAAGCACCATGGAGAGCAGCTACCCTATCTGAACGGTTACAACGTGCAGATTGTTCGTGAGCCTCATGGTGTCGCGGGGCTGATCATTCCATGGAACTATCCGGCGCAGATGTTTGGCCGTACCGTGGCGCCAGCACTGGCTGCCGGAAATGCGTGCGTGCTCAAGCCTTCTGAAGATGCGTGCATGTCTGGCCTGAAGCTCGCCGAAATTCTGATGGAAGCCGGATTGCCAGCCGGTGCGCTGAATCTGGTGACCGGCTACGGCTATGAGGCGGGCGCTGCGCTGACCGCTCACCCCGATGTCAATTATGTGAGCTTCACCGGCTCACCTGAGGTCGGCACGATGGTGCAGGAAGCCACTGCAAAGAATGCCGTACCTTGCGCGCTGGAGCTGGGCGGCAAATCGCCGCAGATCGTGTTTGAAGACGCCGATCTCGACAAGGCGCTGCCGATCATCGTCAAGGCGATTACACAGAACGCCGGTCAGACCTGCTCTGCAGGCAGCCGCCTGCTGGTGCAAGAAAGCATTTACGAGAAATTCGTCGCACGCGTTGCCGAGGCTTTCAAGAAAGTTCGCGTCGGTACTCCGGAGATGGACTTTGATTGTGGCCCTATCGTCAACAAAAAGCAGTTCGACCGTGTGAATGGCTTTATCGAAGATGCGATCCAGACCGGCGTGCCATTGCTCGCGCAAGCCACGATTGCCGATGGCTGCTCGAAGGATGGCTACTTCGTTGCGCCAGCGCTGTTTGGCGCGGTGCCGCGCGACCACCGTCTGGCGTGCAAGGAAGTGTTTGGCCCCGTGCTGGCAGCGATGCCGTTCAAGGATGAAGAAGATGCCGTACAACTGGCGAACGCCACCGAGTACGGCTTGGTGTCGGGTGTCTGGACCGAGAATGGCGGTCGTCAGGCGCGTATGGCCAAGCGTATTCAGACCGGCCAGGTCTTCATCAACTGTTATGGCGCCGGTGGCGGTGTCGAGCTGCCTTTCGGCGGTATGAAGCGCAGCGGGCATGGTCGCGAAAAAGGATTTATGGCGCTAGAAGAATTCAGCACGACCAAAACGGTCGTTCTGCATCACGGTTAAATCATTTTTCTAGTCACACGTTCAGTCTTATCGGAGACACTATGGGACAGCTTCAGGGGAAAGTCGCCATCATCACTGGCGCCGGCAGCGGCTTTGGCGAGGGAATGGCGGAAGCCTATGTGCGCGAAGGCGCAAAGGTCATCATTGCTGATCTGAATGCAGATGCGGGCGAGCGCGTGGCCAAGGCGCTGGGTGCCAATGCCAAAGCGGTAGCGACCGATGTCGCGAACGCCGATTCGGTCAATGCGATGGTCAAGGCCTGCGTTGATGCATTCGGCACGCCCGATATTGTGATCAACAACGCCGGTACCACGCACAAGAACCAGCCCATGTTACAGGTCGATGAAAAAACCTTCGACCGCATGTTTGCGGTCAATGTGAAATCGATCTACTACATGGCGCATGCGGTGATCCCGCTGATGCGCGCGCGCGGCAAGGGTGGGGTGATCATCAATGTCGGTTCGACTGCCGGCATTCGTCCGCGTCCCGGCTTGTCTTGGTACAACGGCTCGAAAGGCGCAGTGAACCTGTTGTCCAAAGCAATGGCGGTCGAACTGGCGCCGGACAAGATCCGGGTGAATGCGCTGTGCCCGGTGATGGGTGCGACCGGCCTGTTAGGCGATTTCATGGGCGTACCAGACACCCCGGAAAATCGTGCGAAGTTTGTCGCAACGATTCCGCTTGGACGTTTCTGCGAGCCGCGTGACATGGCCGCGGCCGCCGTATTTCTCGGTACCGATGCCGCAGATTTTTTAACCGGTCTGGAGTTCCCGGTCGATGGTGGTCGTACGATCTGATTCAAGAGATAAATTCGGAGAAGCCTGATGAAGACCCGCGCTGCCGTTCTGCACACCCTCGATCTGAAAGCCCCTTTCGCCACTAGCAAGCCGCTGAAGATCGAAGAAATCGAACTCGATGATCCCGGCGCGGGCGAGGTGCTGGTCAAGATGACCGCCGCCGGACTGTGTCATTCCGATCTGTCGGTCATTACGGGTGTGCGTCCTCGCCCGGTACCGATGGCACTCGGCCATGAGGCGTCGGCGACCGTCGTCAAGGTGGGCGATGGCGTGACCAACCTGAAGGCCGGTGACCGTGTGGTGCTGGTGTTCGTGCCCAGCTGCGGTACCTGCATGCCTTGCCAGGAGGGCCGTCCGGCGCTATGCGAGCCGGGTGCGGAAGCAAATGGCAAAGGTACGTTGCTGTCGGGTGCGCGTCGTCTGCATCTCGGTCAGCAGGCGGTCAATCATCATGTCGGCGTGTCGGCCTTTGCCGAGCACGCAGTGGTCTCGTCGCGTTCCTGTGTGAAGGTCGAGGCCGACATCGATCCGGTGGAATCTGCGTTATTTGGCTGCGCGGTGCTGACCGGCGTCGGCGCTGTGGTGAACACCGCGCGAGTGCAGCCTGGTCAGACGGCGGCCGTGATCGGTCTGGGTGGCGTTGGCATGTGCTCTTTGCTCGGTGCGGTCGCGTCTGGTGCACGCGAGGTCGTTGCCATCGATCTGAATGACAAGAAGCTCGACGCCGCGCGGGAGCTCGGCGCGACCTTCACCGTGAATGCTCGCGATCCGGATGCCGCAGCCAAGGTGAAGGAGTACACCAAGGGCGGTGTTGATTTTTCTTTCGAGATGGCCGGCGTGATACCGGCGATGGAACTGGCCTATCGCGTCGTGCGCCGCGGCGGTACGACCGTGACTGCTAGCCTCTTTCATCCGCAGCATACCTGGCCGATCCAGCAGGTCAGTCTGGTGGCGGAAGAGCGAACGATCAAGGGCAGTTATATCGGCTCTTGCGTGCCTGCGCGCGATATCCCGCGGTATATCGGGCTGTACCAGCGCGGCAAGCTGCCGATCAACAAGCTGCTCGGAGAACGTCTGAAGCTGGAAGACATTAATCGCGGTTTCGATAAGCTGGATGCCGGCGAGAGCATGCGCGATCTGGTGGTGTTCTGACCCTTTGCTGCACACCTGATTCATTCAGCTTGTGGGGGCGAAATCCCGGCTGACGGATCGATGGGCTCTCACCGTCGCCCACGCGTTATTTCTGCGCCGCTGATTCGATCACAGGCTTGGGCTTGCCCTGGGCATCCGAGAGCCGGTATTTTGTTCTGCGGTCTCCCATCAAGTCACGTAAATCGCGAATACTCATTTGTGTGACTTCATGCATGCGTATGAGCAGTGATGCGCCAACGGGCAGGGTGCGATGTCGGATCTTGCTGATCACGGGCGGTGCAACCTCCAGCGCGCGGGAGAGCGCAGCATCATTCTTCAGCTGCATTCGTTCACGCAAGGTATCGAGCAAGAGATTGGGGTTGTAGGTAGGTTGGGACGAGAGTTCGTGAGTCTGCTGCTGGTTGGTTTGATGTCTTTGCTGTGGTGCCATGATGTTCCTCGCAGGTGACGTTGTCGGAGCCAGCATGAACTCACCGGCTTGCGTAAACGACATGACCCCTCTGGCAGGCAACAAGTTCCGCTGATATCGGCGCCTCAATGAAATGACATCGGAAATCTTCTGCGGCGAGATCGGGAAGAGCCCGCGTTCGACGGGCTCTTCCCGAATGGCCTACCAGATACCCATGCCGTAAGGGTGCTGCATCGTCATCTGCGGTGCCATCATCTGTCTGAATGACGCGTAGGGGTCCAGCGCGGGGACGCTGCCAAAGGTCTGGGGCATCATGCGTGGCGGTTCACGATAGAGGCTGCGAAGTACCTGCATCATCTGCGGCGACAGGGCCTGACTGCCGACCGTGGAGCCCATCATCGGTACGGGGTGCGCTGGCGCCAGGCCCACCGCTCTCAGCACATCGGGCAGACCGAATCCGGTTCGCCGCTGATCGCCTACCATCACAGGCCGGCAGGATAGTTTGATGATCTGAAAAAGACGCTCGACACGCTCTGCGCTGCGCGGGCTGGTCCCCTGAAAATCCGGATGATGCGCGAGCACTAGCGCGGCGAGTCCCGTAATGTGAGGAGCCGCCATCGATGTGCCATCCCAAGCGGCGAAGTTATTGTCAGGTACCGAGGAAGTGACCGCCACGCCGGGAGCGCAGACATCAACCTCTTGTCCGAAGCAACTGAAGCGCGCCGAGAAAAATCCGTTCGAGTCGACCTGGGAAGTGATCGTCTGCGTGTGATAACTGTCTGCCGGGAATTCATTCAGCTTGCCTATCGCGGCCACGGCGAGCACATGAGATGATGAAGCCGGGTATTGCACCGGACCGCCAGAATTACCCGCTGCGACAATACAGGCGATGCCAGCTTGCTTGGCGCGCAAGATTTGCTGTTCGAGTGCCTCTGAGGGCTCTGCGCCACCGAGACTGAGATTCACTACGTCGATCTGTTTTTCAATGCAATACTCGAGCGCATCGATTAGCTGGCTGATCTGCCCACCGGGGAAAAGCTTGCAGACATGGACTTCAGCGTCGGGCGCAAAGCCGCGTATGCCCCAGTCGGAGTCCATTCCTGCGATTACACCGGCGCAGTGGGAGCCATGCGATATCGTGTCCACATTCCAGCCGCTGCTCAGGGTCTTGTTGATGACATCGTAGCCGCGCGTGATTTTTGACAAGTCCTGGTGTGCGTTGGCGGCGCCAGAGTCGACAATAGCGACACGGATTCCCTGCCCCCGGTAGTGCGCGGGAAGTTGATCGAGGCGCATGGCTTTCTGGCCCCAGGTCAATTGCTGCTGCGCGGGAAAGTTCGCCAGTGAAGGCCAGTCAGAGAGTGCACGCAGGCCGATGACGTTCATCTCACTACTGCTGATGTCGGGCTGCTCCTGACTGAAGCTCCAGTAATCTGCTCGCGGCTTGACATACAGCCTGCGCAGGCTTTGCGAAGTCTCGCCATACAAGGTGAGCTTCACTCGTCCAGTACCATCTGTGGTGCCCGTTGCCGGCAACAGCGATCCGAACAGATAGACCTCCGCATCTTTGACGGGCGTATTGTTGGCACCGAGTACAAGAAACTCAGCGACAAATGCCGACCCGGTCGTGGGCATGCTGCAATTGACGAGCGTGGTTTGCGGATAATTCACATCAAGCAGTTGCAATGGCTGGTCGCGCTCGACGATCAGCTGTCCCTGCGATTGCAGCGCCAGCGCACTGGCTTTTTCATCGCTCATGCGCGCAATCAGTACGGCAACACCATCCTGCCCACCGGCGGCCAGCGTGCCGACACCCGACCGCGGCCCGATTTTGTCGATCACCTCGATATCCGCGCTGTCGCGAAGCGCCTGTTCGACCGCTGAAAACTGCAGCGGCGAAAGCCCCATCATCTGCATGCCGGGTACCCGGCGTGGCGCAATCACGAATTGTCCTTTGCGCTGCTTCACCGAGTGCTGCCTGCTGTCCTGCGATGTGGCGGCGGTGTCGGGTGTGCTGGTTTGAGAGCCGCTTGTCGCGGACTCTGATCTTGAAGCCATGTTGATCCTTTCTGTAATGAGCCGCGCAGCACATCAGCCCCGTGCTGCATGTTTTACGAGATGCCGAACATCGAAAGCGGTTGATCCGGCTCGATCTTCAGATCGCCAGATTGCGTGAACAGGCGCTGCAATTCAGCGGCTTTGGCGTGCGCCATGTCGTACACCGCCGTGTGCGGTGCACTGATTGGCCCCAGGGTGTCGATCAGCTGCAAGCTGGGATCCTGATCACTGGACCGAATGAATTGGCTGAGCTTGCCTGCATCAACAGAACTAACGATGTAACGGCCCGAGCCGGGTCTGCCTTCGATTGCGCGCATGGAGATTTCCAGTGAAATCGCCTGCCGCATGCGGCAGGCGTGGAGTGAATACGCCGTCGCTCAGTGCAGCGTGGGCTGTCCGCTCGAGTAAGATTGCTGACCGCTGCTCTGGTACGGCTGTTGCTGTTGCTGCGCCAGTTGCTGAAGCATCGCCTGCTGAAGCATGGCCTGTTGAATCGGATCCATCTGGAAGGGGAGCAGGCGAGCCAGCTGTCCGGCAGCACTGCCTATCGTGCTGCCCACACCCGGCTGCCCGAAAAGACTACCGATCGCGCTACCTAGCGGTTGGCCAACCTGTCCGAGCAGATTGCCGAAGATTCCCTGAGGCGCAAGCTGCTGCATTTGCTGTTGATACAGTTGTTGTGCGTAGGCTTGCTGAAGCTGCTGCATCGGATCGGTCTGGAAGGGCAGAAGCCTGCCGAGCTGTCCAGCGGCACCGCCGATCGAGCCGCCCAGCCCCGATTGACCAAAGATACCCCCGATCGCACTGCCAAGTGGTTGACCGATTTGTCCGAGCAGGTTGCCGAAGAATCCCTGAGGCGCGAGCTGCTGCTGCTGAAGTTGTTGCTGCAGTTGTTGCGCATAAGCTTGCTGGAGTTGTTGCATCGGATCCGCCTGAAAGGGTAGAAGTCCGCCGCCGATGCCGCCTGCCACATGGCCAATCTGACCGCCCAGGCCGGCATTACCGAACAGGCCACCGATGCCTTTACCGATCAGACCACCGAGTGGCGCACCGATCAAACTGCCGAAAAAGCCCTGCGGGGCCAGTTGTTGTCCGCCATAGCCACCCCACTGCTGAATGCCATTCATAATCGCTCCTCTGGTCTCGAAATGAAAAGAATGAACTCACAGCAGCTTCTTGCCGTGAGTCCACGGTGATGCGCGCACAGCGCATCACCTGGAGCGTATGGTGGTCATGAGTGAGAGCAGATGCAAACTAATCGAGCGAGCGATTGAGAGTCCTCAAACGCGATCAGCCGTTCTCAACGCAGATCAAATTCGGCGCTGACATTGTTTAACAGGACGAAAAAAAACCGTGCATGCCGATGGCGATGCACGGTTGGAAGCACGGAGTACAGACGTTTTACTTCACCAACAAGGTAAACGGGTGTACATAGGCTTGCAGCGTCACGAGCAGACCCACCAGGGTAGCCAGTGCGATCGAATGGAAGAACACGTAACGCAGGATCTCACCCTCGTGGCCGTACCATTTGGTTGCGGTCGAGGCAACGACGATGGATTGCGCATCAATCATTTTGCCCATCACACCGCCCGAGGAGTTGGCCGCTGCCATCAGCACCGGGCTCAGGCCCAGTTGCTCGGCCGAGGTCCGCTGCAAACCGCCGAACAACACGTTCGACGCGGTGTCGGAGCCCGTTAGTGCGACACCGAGCCAACCGAGCAAGGTGCCAAAGAAGGGATACAGCACGCCCGTGTTGGCGAAAGCCAGACCCAGTGTGGAATCTACGCCCGAGTAACGGGTCGAGAAACCCAGCGCGAGCATCGCAGCGATGGTTAGCAGTGAGTAGCGCAGCAGCTTGACCGTGTCCCAATACACAGCCAGCATCTCGCGCACACGGTAGCCCATCAGGAAAGCAGAGATCACGGAAGCAATGAAAATGCCGGTGCCGGTGGCCGACAGCCAGTTGAGCTTGAAGATCGCTTCTTCAATCTTCGGCGTCGCAGCGACGGGCGGCATCTTTTGCACCAGCATGTGCAGGTTGGCCCATTCGATCTTGATCAGCGAGAGGCTGTCGAGATACTTCTTCCACTCCGGGATCCCCCAGAGCAGCACGATGATGGACAGGATCAGCCAAGGTGTCCATGCATCCATGACTTCTTTACGTGTGTAGTTGTGGCCGACAACGGCGGGTGGCGCTTCGGCATCGCCAGCCTCGACCTTGCCAGACGGGGAGGTCCAGATTTCCTTCGGCTGCCAGAAGCGAAGGAAGACGGTCAGGCACACCATAGAGCAGACCGCAGCGCCGACATCGACCAGCCATGGTCCATGGAAATTCGAGATCAGGTACTGCGGCACAGCGAAGGCCATGCCTGCGACAAAAATCGCGGGCGCGATTGCCAGCATGCCGCGCAAGCCGCAGAAGGCCCAGACCAGCCAGAACGGAACGATCAGTGAGAACAGCGGCAGCTGACGGCCCACCATGCCCGAGAGCTCGAGCATGTCGAGACCGGTGACTGCAGCAAGTGCAATGATCGGCGTGCCAAGCGCACCGTACGCGACAGGCGCCGTGTTCGCAATCAGCGACAGGCCCGAGGCGGCCAGCGGTGCGAAGCCCAGTCCAATCAGCATGGCGCCCGTGACCGCTACCGGGGTGCCAAAGCCACCGGCGCCCTCGAAAAATGCACCAAAAGAAAATGCAATCAGCAGGAGTTGCAGTCGGCGGTCGCCAGTGATACCCGCGATGCTTTCGCGAAGAATCGTGAACTGGCCCTTGCGATCGGTGAGCTGATACAGAAAGATCACGTTCAGAATGATCCAGCCGATCGGGAACAGTCCATAGGCCGCCCCATACAGCGCCGACGAAACAGCGATGTTGGCTGGCATTGTGAAGCCCCAGATCGCCACGACCAGCGCAGCCACCAAGCCCATCAATGCGGCGATGTGCGCCTTGATATGAAAGAATGCCAGTGCGGCCAGCATGACCACCACGGGAATCGCTGCTGCCATCGTGGACAGCCACACGTTGTTGAACGGGTCATACATCTGCGACCACATAGAGATCTCCCCTCGTCAGGACGGATTATTTTGCAAGCCTCGCATCTTATTGAACAGCAGAAACCTTGTCCACGCGTTTCCGGCAATACCCCGACCGATTTCACTTGCGAACGGTGAAAATTCTTGTCTGACGTTTGAAAAAAATTTCGTTCGTCAAAACAGCTCGGCAGGGGCTGCGAAGATTGTTAGTTTTGCATCGTTTTTCAGCGCTGCGCCGTCTGCACATTCCCGAACACGGCCGGGAAGCCCGAGGGCAGGCATCGGTAGTATTGCGGCGAGCCTGTCACGGTGCCGCCGAGTTCTGCTGCCGCGCGCCACGGCCAGCGCGGGTCTGCGATCATGGCACGCGCGATGGCAATCATGTCGGCCTTGCCGCTGGAGAGGATCTCTTCAGCCTGCCTCGCCTCGGTGATCAGCCCGACGGTCATCACGGGAATCGACACCTCTTTCTTGATCCGCTCGGCAAACGGCACCTGATAACCCGGACCCAGCGTGATTTTTTGAAGCGACGACACGCCAGCCGAGGAGATATCGAGGAAATCAGCGCCGAGCGCCTGCAAGCGTCGGGACAATTCGATGCTCTGATCGACATCCCAGCCTCCGTCCACCCAGTCGGTGGCGGATAAACGCGCGCCGACAGCCATGTCGGGCCCGGCGGCCTCGCGAATGGCCTCAAAGACTTCCAGCACGAATCGCATACGATTATCGAGCGAGCCGCCATAGTCATCATCTCGCTGATTGGACAGCGGCGACAGGAACTGGTGCGCGAGATAGCCGTGCGCGGCATGTACTTCAATCGCATCGAGCCCTAGTTGACGTGCATGACGCGCGGCGTCGGCAAAGGCTTTCACCAGCGCTTTGATGCGCGTGACGCTGAGCGCAACCGGTGCAAGCTCGTCTGGTTTGTGAGGTAGCGCAGAAGCGGAGACCGTCTCCCATCCCCCCTCCTCAGGCGCCATCAGCGCGCCGCCTTCCCAGGGTCTGCGGCTGGAGCCTTTCCGTCCCGCATGACCTAACTGAACGGCAAGCCGGATTGGCGAGATCGCGCGTATCGAATCGACGACCGACTTCATCGCCGCGACGTTCGATGGTTTGTAGAGCCCGACACAGCCCGGTGTGATCCTTCCCTCAGGGGTCACGGCGGTCGCCTCGATGCACAGCATTCCAGCCCCCGACAGGGCTAGCGAGCCTAGGTGGGCGTGGTGCCAGTCATTCATGTCTCCATCCACAGCGGAGTACTGGCACATGGGCGAGATCATGATGCGATTGGGCAGGCTGAGACGGCCGAGTTGAATAGGTGAAAACAGCAAGGGTGCGGTCATGGAAGCCTCGTCGAACTACCGTCTTATATGGCGGCAGATTATTGCAAAGTGGAAACTTTATGCTTTATTCAACGCTTGTACAAGTGTCGCCTATGGCCTCAGGCGGACAAAAAAAACTCTCCCGACGGGAGAGTTGAGACCTAAAGGGGATTTAGGTTTGAGAGGAGACCGCAGCAAGCCCCTCGATGCAAGCCTATAGGGTATTGATTTTCAGTATTTGATTTCGCTCAAGCTTCGATCACAGACATGGCGCCGCGCGGCACACGCGTCGGCGCGCTTGTATCACGCCTTGGTGGAGTGAGCCGGTGCTTGAGGTAGCAGATGGCCGAGCTTGCTCGCCTTGGTTGCGAGATAGCGTGCGTTGAACCGGGTGCCGCTCGCAATATGCTCGATACGCTCGACATCGATATCCAGCGTCTTGAGCGCATCAATCTTGCGGGGATTGTTTGTCATCAGGCGCAGCGAGCGTATACCGAAATGACGCAGCATCGGGGCGCACATTGCGTAATCGCGCAAGTCGTCCGCAAAGCCTAGCTGGTGATTGGCCTCGACGGTGTCCGCTCCCGCTTCCTGCAGCCCGTAGGCGCGTATCTTGTTGACGAGTCCAATGCCCCGGCCTTCTTGCCTAAGGTAGAGCAGCACGCCACGGCCCTCGGTGGCGATCTGGCGAATCGCTGCCTCGAGCTGGGCACCGCAGTCGCAGCGCAGACTGAACAGGGTGTCACCGGTCAGGCATTCGGAGTGCAGGCGGGCGAGTACCGGCTGGCCATCGCCCAGCTCGCCCAGCGTCATCGCAAGATGCTCTTTGCCGGTACTCTGGTCGAGGAAGGCATGCAGCTGGAAGGTGGCCCAGGGCGTAGGCAGCGCGCAGCTAGCGACAGGTTCAAGCGCCGCATCGTGCTGGGCGTTCTGAGGGGAAGACATAGGGGATCCGGCAAAAGGACATCAGTGAAAACGCGGCGTCGCGAGGGCGGCCGCCGCATTGTCAGCACACAGGCCAGATTATGCCGCAATCAGGGCTGGCATGGCGCCAGGATTGCCGACGAGCGCGGGATTGGCGGCTTTTACCCCGCTGTGCAAGGCGGGCAAGGCAGGCCGCCGGATCTGCTGTCTGAACGCTCGTTCAGGTCGGGCAAGGCATCAAGAAGGCAGGTCGAAGAGCAGCAATTCGGCGTCATCGGCGTGGCGCAGCTCGACCTTGGGTTGATCGCGAATTTTGAGTGCATCTCCGCCGCTCAGCGCAATACCGTTGACTTCGATGGCGCCGCGGATCAGGTGCAGGTAGGCGATGCGACCCGGCGCCAACGGAAGAACGAGTTCTGCGTCCGGCTCCGGAAGGGATGCATACAGACGCGCATCTTGATGAATGCGCACAGAGTTTTCTGCGCCATCGGGTGAGGCAATCAGTCGCAATGCGCCGCGCTTGGAGTCCGCATCGAAATGCTTTTCTTCGTAGCCCGGTGCGATGCCCTTGACCGAAGGCTGTATCCAAATCTGCAGGAAATGCACTTCGCTCTTTTCTGAGTGGTTGAACTCGCTGTGCATCACCCCATTGCCGGCGCTCATGCGCTGTACATCACCATAGCGAAGCACAGAGCCATTGCCCATGCTGTCCTTGTGCGCCAGTTCGCCATCGAGTACATACGAGATGATCTCCATGTCGCGATGGCCGTGGGTGCCAAATCCTTTGCCGGGCATGACCCGGTCTTCATTGATTACGATCAGCGGCCCGAAACCCGTATGCGCCGGATCGTAATAGTGGCCAAAAGAAAAGCTGTGCCGCGAGTGCAGCCAGCCCAGATCGGCCAGCCCACGGTCACTGCTCTTGCGTATCTCGGTCATTACATCCTCGCTATCTTACTCAGCGTCTCTCTAACTCCACCAATCGTAAGTCGCGACATCCTGGCGAGCTTCCAGATCAGTGTATCCCGTGTCCGGTGTATGCATATGCCGGAGCACATAACCGGCATTATAGGTGTTAGTCAACGTGAACTGGCAGCGGCTCACAGCCTCGATCTTGAAACGCAGCTGGAACATCGTGACCCGGATATTGCTTCCCTCGGTGGATCGGCCTGCGATTTTGAACAGTAGATGAATGTCTTCGATAGGTATCACGGTGCCAAAATGATGCAGAAACAGCTCGGCAACAGAGACTTCCGAGACGGTCAGCTGCGTGGAATTGCCGCCGTAGCAAAGCATTCTTGATTCTGGCAGCAAGGTCAGGATGCCATAACCCAGCTCGGATCGCAGTCGCTGCCGGCGCTTCATTCCGGTAAACATCCGGCGTACGAGATCGTTGATGGAGACCGGCTCTATCATCCAGTCCGAGATGATGTCTGGCATATCCAGAAGTTTGCTAGTCAGGATATCGTGTTTCAGCACCAGGATGAGTGGCGCCAGCTCGTGCTCGAGGCCATACACCGGCCGAACATGCAAAGACTCTCTCTGCTCCATGGTCCGAAGGTTTTCAATGATCACCAGATCATCGACTTCCATCAGAACGAAAGATAATTCGCCGTTTGCGTTGTCGAGACAGGATGAATCAAAGGGTGGCTCCAGCTCGACCAGTTGCCAGTGGATCAGTTTTCCCTGGCTCGAGGATCGGGGAAATGGGGAATTCGCGGATGCAAGAGCACGGGTCACGCGGTGATACAGAGATGCTCCCATGACTTTCAACAAGATCTTCAATGGCGTTTCCTCCGAGCTTGAATGGTTTGCTGATTCCGGCGTGATGAATGTATTCAGTCGTCGACCAGCGCTGCCCCCTGCCAATCCTTGATGTTCTCCCACAAGTTCAGCTCCAGCAGCCGAGCTCTTTCAGGGGACGCGTACAGACGGATTTCCACCTCCGAGCACCACTGCTCTCCCTGAATTTGTACGAGCCGGTTTGCACGACAATCTTCCTGCGTGCAGCGCTCAGGTAGCCAGGCGACCCCGGCGCCATTCATTGCCAACGTGCGAAGTATTCTGGAATGGGGGCTCTGGGCGACAGCCACAAAATGGGGGTGGGATGGACCGAAGCGAATGATCCGGTTCAGCAGCCGACCGAAAAAGGTCTCGGGGGGATAGGTAAGTATGGGGACCGTGCCGGCATGCAGATCGCCGATCTCGTGTCTCGGTCTGCCATCGTCGTCGGGCAGACACACGGGTACTAACCGGTCTTTTCCGAGAATGACTGACGCGCAGGATTTTTCATCGACCGTGATCGGCGCATTCGGACTGTAGTAAACCATCAGCAAATCACATCGTCCGCCGGCCAAGGCAACCATGCCATCGTAGGTTTCGCCGGCCGTGATATCGAACTTCAGCCCGCTGATGCGACGGCTCAGATGTCGTATCCACTCAGGTAGCAAATGATCGATCAATGAGTGAGAAACAAACAGCTTTATGCCGGAAAACGCACGACTTCGATGTCCCAGAGCGATGCGCGTGTCTTGCAGCTGTCTGACCATTTCACGTGCAGCATCTCGGAACAAATGTCCGGCGACGGTTAGACGCGGAGGCACCGTGTCGCGATCAACGAGAGGGATGCCAACCCAATCCTCCAGCGACCTGATGCGGCGACTGAACGCCGATTGCGTCACATTGCGCGTCTGCGCGGCACGAGTGAAACTGGAAAGATCGGAGAGCACCAGAAAATCCTCCAACCACTCGATGTCCATGATGTCTCTCCCGTGCCCCGATGTCATACTGCGTGCCCGTAAACTCCATCAGTCGGGCGCAGTACAGAATTAATATGTGGACAAATATCCGTCACAGACTGTAATCAAAAAAGTTCCCCTCAGATAGAGGGCATCTTGCCCGCTTAACTTTGGGCTTTGGCACTTTTCACCAAATCTGAAAGTCGGTGTGACGCGATCACAACAAATGAACCTGTCGTTCACGCCTCTCGGCCCATGAGGTGCCGAACTGCGATACCGAGCACGTACTATGCACACAAGTTTTTACGCTGATGCATCATGCATGCAAGGATCAATGACGGGCGCATTCAAAAAAAACCGCCGGCGCAAGGCCGGCGGTTTGAAGGGTGGGTGAGTAATCAGTGGATGCTGATGTATCAATGCTGATGTATGTCGTTGTCCTTGGTCTCAGCCACGAACAGTGTGCCAACGACTGCCGTGATAATCGCGATGATGATCGGATACCAGAGACCATAGTAGATGTCACCCTTGAAGGCCACCAGCGCAAATGACGTCGTTGGTAGCAGCCCGCCAAACCAGCCATTGCCGATGTGATACGGCAGCGACATCGAGGTGTAACGGATACGGGTCGGGAACATCTCGACCAGCATTGCAGCGATAGGACCGTAGACCATGGTTACATAGAGCACCAAGATGAACAGAAGCAGCAAGACCATGGGCTTGTTAATCTGCGCAGGATCGGCCTTCGCGGGATAGCCAGCCTCTTTGATCAGTTCTTTCAGCTGATCAGTGAATTCCTTGTCCTTCGCCGTGGCTTCTTCCTTCGACAGACCAGCGGCGCTGTAGGACTCCAGCGTCTTGTCGCCCACCTTGATGACTGCCGGAGTACCTGCCGGCGCGGCCTCGTTTTTGTAATTGACTGAGGCAGCAGCGAGCTTGGCTTTTGCGATGTCGCACGAAGAGGTGAACTTCTTGGTGCCTGTCGGGTTGAACTGGAACTGGCACTCAGCAGGATCTGCAACCACCGTCACCGGTGCGTTCGTTTGTGCGGATTCCAGCGCCGGGTTTGCGTAGTGCGTCAGCGCTTTGAAGATCGGGAAGTAGGTGACCGCGGCAATCACACAACCGGCCATGATGATCTTCTTGCGGCCGATCTTGTCGGACAGCGAGCCGAACACGATGAAGAACGGCGTGCCGATCAGCAGCGACGCTGCGATCAGGATATTCGCTGTCGCGCCATCGACTTTCAGGGTCTGCGTCAGGAAGAACAGCGCATAGAACTGGCCGGTGTACCAGACCACGGCTTGACCGGCGGTCAGGCCGATCAGCGCCAGAATGACCAGCTTCAGATTTTTCCACTGGCCAAAGGCCTCGGAGAGCGGCGCCTTGGAGATTTTGCCTTCATCTTTCATTTTCTGGAAGGCCGGCGATTCGTTCATCGACAGTCGGATCCAGACCGAGATGGCCAGCA
>JACCDM011009982.1_pt1 | contig 19667 bp, 16 predicted proteins | sample 7445851 | NCBI WGS metagenome assembly JACCDM01 (sample SAMN15323438, study PRJNA562643) | freshwater metagenome | isolation source: river surface water | place: USA:Blue River Watershed | collected 2017-08-16
GGGCGGTGGTATCCCGTAGCCTGGACGAGGCGGGGCACCGCGTGGATGGTGCTGCTGATCTCGAACAGGCGCGGCACTTTGTGCGTGTGCAGCTGTTTGACGCCATCCTGCTCGATTTGAATCTGCCACTCACCTCTTCTCCGCATGCGGACATGGGTAGCGGCGTGGTCTGGTTGCGCGAGTTGCGGGCCCAGGGCGTGCGCACGCCGGTCATGGTGCTGACTGCCCGCAACCGTACCGACGAGCGCATTGCCGGGCTGGACGCTGGGGCTGACGATTACGTGGGCAAACCTTTCGATCTGGCCGAAGTGGAGGCGCGTTTGCGGGCCCTGGTGCGCCGCAGCCAAAACGCTGAAGACGTGGTGCGGGTGGGGGCCCTGTGCCTGCATCGGCACCTGGGCCGTGTCGAACTCGGCGGTGAGGAGCTGATCTTGCCAGCCCGGGAGTTTGAGGTCCTGTGCGAATTGCTCTCGCCGCCGGGCAAGGTGGTTAGTAAGCGCCTGCTGTCGGAAAAGCTATCGGGTTTCGAAGAGTCCTTGGGTGACAACGCATTAGAAGCTTTTGTCTCGCGCTTGCGTAAGAAGCTCCAGGGCAGCGGGGTAACCATCCGCACTTTGCGCGGCATGGGCTATTTGCTGGAGGATGTGCCGGCATGAGCGCGATCCGCCCAGCGCAACCCTTGCTGATCAGTCGGTTGAGGCGGCATGTCCTGTTGCCCCTGGCGTTGACCTGGATGCTGGGAACCGGCATATCCATTGCCGTGGCGAGTTACTTCACCCAGCAGGCCTATGACCGCGCGCTTGCCGACGACGCCTACCTGGTTGCCAGTCATGTCAAGTTATCGCCCCACGGTGCTTTGGAGTTCAACCTCAGCGCCAAGGAGTTGACGGCGGTTTTGTTTGACCAGACCGAGCTGATCCTGTTTGCGGTGCTGCAAGAGGACGGCTCCTTGTTGGCCGGGCACCCCGGCCTGGCGCCTGTGAGTGCCACGTCTGGCAAGGCACCGGTCTATGACGAGTTGGTGTTTCAAAACCGGCGTTTGCGCAGCGTGACGATGAACTTCGATCAGCCCCAGCGCCACACGGTTGTGCTGGCACAGACCACCACCAACCGAGGCCGGGTGGTGCAACAACTGGTCCTGTTTTCCATCGTGCCGCAGGTGCTGTTGCTGGGCCTGCTGGCCGTGGCGGTACGCCGAGCCATCCAGTCCGATGTGCAGCCGATTGCCGACCTGGAAACCGCCTTGTCTCAGCGCGATGCTAATGACTTGACCCCGGTGGAGATCAAGAGCAACACCCGCGATATTCAGCACCTGAGTCGGGCCATCAACGAGCTGTTTGCGCGCATTGAGCAGAGCCTGCGCGCGCAGCGGGAGTTTTCAGGCAATGTGGCGCATGAGTTGCGAACGCCGCTGGCGGGTATTCGAGCCCAGGCGGAGTACGGGCTGCGCCATGCCGATCCCCACGTGTGGCGTGAACAGCTGCAGGGCATCGCCCAGAGCCAGGAGCGGGCCAGCCGCCTGATGGACCAGCTGCTGGCCTTGGCCCTGGCAGACGAGGCCAAGCAGCAGCTGGCCCTGGAGCGGGTCAACCTGTCCCAGGTGGTGCAAGACAGTGTGCTGCGCCACCTCCCCCGCGCTGACAGTTTGCAGGTGGACCTGGGCGCACAAGGTGTCGAGATGCCCGTGTGGGTGATGGGGGAGCAGGCCCTGATCGAAGGCGTGTTGAACAACTTGCTGGACAACGCGCTGCGCTATGGCCGCTCCACCACCGGCACCCCAAGTCGACTGACGGTGGCGTTGGAGCGGCAGGGCGACGGTCCGATGCCCGCTGTGCGTCTGACGGTGACGGACAACGGGCCGGGCATCTCGACTGTGCAGCAGCAACGGGTCATGCAGCGCTGGTCGCGCGGGTTGGCTGGCGAAGCCTTGCGCGAGGGCTCGGGATTGGGGCTGGCCATCGTGGCTGAATATGCGCGCTTGCTCAAGACGGGGTGGTGGCTGGGGACCGCTCCGGACGGGCAGGGATTGCAAGTGGCGTTGCTGTTTGACGCCCCGGCCGGGACCTCGGAGCCATCCGACGTGGCGCCCGCATGAGTCGCACGCCCGCGGCAGGCGTGGGTCTGTGGGGGCAAGCCCTGCTGCTGTCCTTGGGCGCGGCCGTTTCCTTGGGCGTGACGCGGTTTGCTTACGGCCTGCTCTTACCCCCCATGCGTGAGTCGCTTGGGTGGAGCTACACCCTGGCGGGAGCCATGAATACCGCCAATGCAGCCGGCTACCTCGTCGGGGCGCTGATGTTGCCACGACTGCTGCAGCACTGGCGACCCGGCGAGGTGTTGCGCGCCGGCATGCTGCTGGCGGCGGTGTTCATGGCGCTCAGCGGCTTTGTCACCGACGCCTGGGCCTTGATGCTGCAGCGCTGGCTGGCGGGCTGGGCCAGCGCGTTGGTGTTTGTCACCGGGGGCTTGCTGGCTGCCGGCCTGGCCCAGCAGCGCCCACACCAGGGCGGCTGGCTGATCGGCTTGTATTACGGGGGCACCGGCTGGGGCATTGTGGTGTCGGCGCTGTTGGTGCCCTGGGTGTTGGTGATGCCCGTGGATTGGCCCCGGGCGTGGTGGGCGTTGGCGGGGGTGTCGGCCGTGGCGCTAGCGGTGCTGTGGCGCACGGTGGTGGCGCTTGACCCGCAACACAGCCAGACGACGGCCGAGCGGCCGCTCGAGGGCGTTCGCTTCGCGTGGTCCCAGTGGGTGCCGGGTTTGGCGGGTTATGGGTGTTTTGGGATTGGTTACATCGGGTACATGACCTTCGTGATTGCCTTGTTGCGCGAGCAAGGCGCCAGCGCTTCGGCCATCACGCTGTTCTACGCAGCGCTCGGACTGGCGGTGGTGCTGTCGGCGCGGCTGTGGGCGCGCTTGTTGGATCGCTTCCAGGGCGGTCAGGCGCTGGCGATTCTCAATGCGTTGCTGGCCGTGGCCACCGTGGTGCCCGCGCTGTCGGCGCCGGGTTGGGCGTTGGCCCTTTCGGGCTTGCTGTTTGGGGCGGTGTTTTTGTCGGTGGTGGCGTCGACCACCGCCATGGTGCGCCACAACCTGCCGGCGAGCCAGTGGGCACGCGGCATCAGCGCTTTCACCATCGTGTTTGCGCTGGGGCAGATCATCGGCCCGACTCTGGTGGGGTGGGTGGCGGATGGTCCGGGGGGGCTGGCGCGAGGCTTGGCCTGTTCGGCCGCGGTTCTCTTGCTCGGGTCTCTGCTGGCGTGGCGGCAGCGGCCGCTCCCCCACCTGAGGGCAGGGAAACCGAGCCTGGATTAAAATGAGGTTTGCTTCGCAAGCTCGCGCCCCGCTTGGTTTTTAGGCCGTCTAGCCCCTCCCTCGCCCGTTTGATTCCAGAAAGTCGCCCATGTGGTACCCGCAACAGTTTGACGTCATCGTGATCGGGGGTGGCCACGCCGGGACCGAGGCCGCCCTGGCCGCTGCCCGCATGGGCTGTCAGACCGTGCTGTTGACGCACAACATCGAGACCTTGGGGCAGATGAGTTGCAACCCCTCGATCGGGGGCATCGGCAAGGGTCACTTGGTCAAGGAAGTCGATGCCCTGGGCGGCGCCATGGCCCTGGCCACGGACGAATCCGGCATTCAGTTTCGCATTCTCAACAGCTCCAAGGGGCCCGCGGTGCGCGCCACGCGAGCGCAGGCCGACCGCATCCGTTACAAGGCGGCCATCCGTCATCGCCTGGAAAACCAGCCCAACCTGTCCCTCTTCCAGCAAGCGGTGGATGACCTGGTGTTGGAGGGTGACCGTGTGGTGGGCGCGGTCACGCAGGCCGGTATCCGGTTTCGCGCGCGGGCCGTGGTGCTGACCGCCGGCACATTCCTGGATGGCAAGATCCACGTGGGCCTGGACAACTATGCGGGCGGCCGAGCGGGTGACCCGCCGGCAGTGAGTCTGAGTGCCCGCCTCAAGGAGTTGAAGCTGCCGCAGGGTCGCCTCAAGACGGGTACCCCGCCCCGGCTCGATGGGCGCACCATCGACTTTGCCCGCTGCACGGAGCAACCCGGCGATGGCATGCCAGGCGGCTTGCCGGGTGAAGTGCCGGTGTTCAGTTTTCTGGGGCGCGCGGCAATGCACCCGCGCCAGGTGTCGTGCTGGATCACCCACACCAATGAGCGCACCCACGAGATCATCCGCTCTGGTTTTGATCGCAGCCCCATGTTCACCGGCAAGATTGAGGGCGTTGGCCCGCGCTACTGCCCCAGCGTGGAGGACAAGATCAACCGCTTTGCCGACAAGGACAGCCACCAGATCTTTCTCGAGCCCGAGGGGCTGGACACCCACGAAATCTACCCCAATGGGATCAGCACCAGCCTGCCGTTTGACATCCAGCTGGCCCTGGTGCGCTCCATGCCCGGGTTGGAGAACGCCCACATCCTGCGCCCAGGCTACGCCATCGAATACGACTATTTTGATCCGCGTGGTCTCACCTCCTCCTTCGAAACTCGCGCCATCCGCGGGTTGTTTTTTGCGGGGCAGATCAATGGCACGACCGGCTACGAGGAAGCCGCGGCGCAAGGCCTGTTTGCCGGCATCAATGCCGCGTTGCAATGCCGCGAGGCCGAGCCCTGGGTGCCCGCCCGCGACCAGGCCTACCTGGGCGTGGTGGCGGATGACCTGGTGACCAAGGGCGTGACCGAGCCCTACCGCATGTTCACCAGTCGAGCCGAGTTCCGCTTGCAGCTGCGAGAAGACAACGCCGACATGCGCCTGACCGAGATCGGTCGCCACCTGGGGCTGGTGGACGATGCGCGTTGGGACGCGTTCTGCCGCAAGCGGGATGCTGTTTCACGTGAAACCGAGCGCTTGCGATCCTTGTGGGTCAACCCCAGCAACCTGTCTGTCACAGACGCCGAGCGGGTGTTGGGCAAGGCCATCGAGCGCGAATACAACCTGGCTGATCTGCTGCGCCGCCCGGGCGTCACCCATGCGGGCCTGATGAGTCTGGCAGGCGGTCGGTTTGCCAGCCCCGAGTTGGAGGGGTTGGACGCTGTTTCACGTGAAACCGTGGTCGAGCAAGTTGAAATCTCAGCCAAGTATGCGGGCTACATCGACCGCCAGCGCGACGAGGTTCAGCGCTCGGCCTACTACGAAAACCTGGGCCTGCCTGAGGACCTCGATTACCTGCAAATCCCGGCCCTCAGCATCGAGGTGCGCCAAAAACTTAACCGCCACCGGCCCCAAACCCTGGGCCAGGCCTCGCGCATCTCCGGCATTACCCCCGCGGCGATCTCGCTGCTGCTGATCCATCTGCGACGCGCCCGGTACAAGGGGTTTGTGCCCGACAGCGACAAGGCCGCGGCCTGATGACCGATGCGCTGTTGGCGGACCTGGAGGCGGGAGCCCGCACGCTCGGGCTGAACCTGCAGCCCGAGCAGTCGGCGCGGCTGCTGAACTACCTGGGGTTGTTGTCGCAGTGGGGCCGGGTGTACAACTTGACGGCTATTCGCGATCCCCGGGAGGGCCTGACCCATCACCTGCTGGATTGCCTGTCGGTGGTGCCCGCCTTGCGGCGGCACCGTCCCGCAGGGGGGCGCCTGCTGGACGTGGGCTCGGGCGCCGGGCTGCCTGGCTTGGTGATCGCCACCCTGTGTCCTGAGTGGCAAGTCACGTGCGTGGACACGGTGGCCAAAAAGATGGCGTTTGTCCAGCAGGCGGCTGGTCAGTTGGGCCTGACCGGTTTCTCGGCGGTGCACGCACGGGTGGAGTCCTTGACGGGCCCCTTTGAGGTGATCACGGCGCGCGCGTTCGCTGCCCTGCCCGACCTGGTCACGTGGTCCGAGCAAGCCCTGGCGCCCACAGGCGTCTGGATGGCCATGAAGGGCCGTGACCCGCTGGACGAGCGGGCCGCCTTGCCCTCTCACGTCGAGGTGTTTCACGTGGAACCCTTGCAGGTCCCCGGCCTGGCGGCTGAGCGCTGCCTGGTTTGGATGCGGCCTCAGCAATCGGGCTGAGGGCCGAAAAGCCCGGTATTCAAGCCCAGGTCGAGCCCCGAAGGCGAGGTGTCGGGGCGCTGGCCAAGGCGAGTAAACTCGCTCATCCATTTCTACGTACGCACCTGCCTGTCGATCCATGTTCGGTATTGCCGACTTTCCAGCCTTTGTCCTGGCCATCCTGGTGTTCCTGGCCATTCCCGGCCCGGGCAATCTGGCCTTGCTGGTGTCCACGGCCAAGGGGGGCGTGCGCGGTGGTCTTGCTTCTACCCTGGGCATCATGGCGGGCGATCAGGTGCTGATCTGGCTCGCGGTGCTGGGGGTATCCGCCGTGTTGCTGGCCTGGCCAGCCGTCTTCACCGCCGTGCAGTGGTTGGGTGCGTTCTATCTGGCCGTGCTTGGCTGGAAGATGATCCGGTCCCGGCCAGGCACCTCTCCAGTGCTGGACATTGCGGTGGGCCAATACTTTCGGCAGTCGTGCCTGATCACCCTGTTCAATCCCAAAGCCATCGTCTTTTACATGGCCTTCTTTCCCTTGTTCGTCGACCCGCAACAGCCGCCCTCACTGGCCACCTTTGGCGTGATGGCCCTGACCGTGGCCGCCCTCACCTTCCTCTATGGCCTGGTGCTGGTGCTGCTTGCCCACCGGCTGTCTTCGCGGGTGCGCGCGCATCCCTGGGTCGCCAGAGCACTCAACACCACCGCTGGCGCCTTGTTGATGGGCTTTGGCTGCAAGTTGGCGCTGACCAAATCATGAGTACCAAAGAGTTCATATAAGATGCCCTACGTTTTCTGCGTTGCGAACCAAAAAGGAGGCGTGGGCAAAACCACGACCACCGTCAACCTGGCCGCTGGGCTGGCCAGCGTGGGGCAGCGCGTACTCTTGGTTGACCTGGACCCCCAAGGCAACGCCACCATGGGCTCGGGGGTCGACAAGCGACAGCTGGAACTCTCGGTGTATGACGTGCTGCTGGAGTCGGCCTCGATTGCTGAAGCGCGCCAGACCAGCCGCTGGGGTGAGGGCATAGGCGCAGCGCGCAAGCCCACCTACGATGTGCTGGGTGCCAACCGTGAGCTCGCCGGCGCCGAAATCGAGCTGGTGGGGTTGGAGCGTCGCGAGAAACGCTTGCGCCAGGCGTTGGCCCAGGTGGAGCACGAGTATGACTTTGTGCTGATCGATTCTCCGCCATCGCTCTCGTTGCTGACCCTCAATGGCTTGTGTGCCGCCCATGGGGTGATCGTGCCCATGCAGTGTGAGTACTTTGCCCTGGAAGGGCTCACCGATCTGGTCAACACCATCAAGCAGGTGCATGCCAACCTCAACCGGGATTTGCGCATCATCGGCTTGTTGCGGGTGATGTTTGACCCACGTATCACCTTGCAGCAACAGGTGAGCGATCAGCTCAAGGACCACTTTGGTGACAAGGTGTTCAACACCGTCATCCCGCGCAACGTGCGGCTGGCTGAGGCCCCCAGCTACGGCTTGCCCGGTGTGGTGTTTGACGCCGCGGCCAAGGGCAGCCAGGCCTACGTGGACTTTGCGCGCGAGCTGGTCCTGCGCAGCCCCACGTTGTGAGACGGGTTGAAACGTAGACGCTTGCACGCCGATGCACACCCCACACCACTTGCTTTGGCTGGGCGATGACCCGGCCCATGCCCGATCCACCGGCTGGGCCTGGCACCTTGCGCGCGCCCATGGGGCGCGTGAGGTGCTGCAACACGCCGCACCCATGCCGTTGCGTGGAGACTGGCTGGTACAACTGGAATCAGCCGTTCGCAGCGGCCCGCGCTGTCGCCTGATGGCACAGGGGCTGGGTTGCGCCCTGGTGGCCGCCTGGGCTGCGTATTCGTCTTCCTGTGCGCGGGTGGAGTCGGCCTTGCTGCTGAGTCCTTTTTGCCCAGACGCGGCGCACCCCTCTGGGCGCTACCGCAGTTGGCGCTCGGTCACCCCGTCGCGCCTGCCGTTTTCCGCCTGGGTGATTCCCGAGCACAGCCCCCGCAGCCACCTGTCCCAGCAAGAGCAGTGGGCGTCCTGCTGGGGCGCGCAGTGGCTGGGGCCGCTGGACCCGGGCGGGCAGCGCGAGGCCATCCTCGCATGGCTGCAGGAACCCGCCACCCAGCACGCCTTTTTCTGACCCTTTTCGGACTTTAGAACACCATGGTCACCAAAAAACCCAAAGGCCTTGGCCGCGGACTCGAAGCGCTCCTAGGCCCAAGCGTCACTTCCCCAGGACAGGACGCCACAACCAGCGGTGGCACGGGTGAACTCGCCTTGAGCGACCTAGTGCCCGGCATGTACCAGCCGCGCACCCGCATGGACGAAGGCGCCTTGTACGAACTGGCCGAAAGCATTCGCGCGCAAGGCATCATGCAGCCTATCCTGGTGAGGCGCCTGAGCGAAGGTGCCCATGCCGGCAAATACGAAATCATCGCCGGCGAGCGCCGTTCGCGCGCGGCCAAGCTTGCGGGGCTGGAGCGCGTGCCGGTGCTGGTGCGCGACGTGCCCAACGAGGCGGCGGCGGCGATGGCGCTGATTGAAAATATCCAGCGCGAAGACCTCAACCCGCTGGAAGAGGCCCAAGGCCTGCAACGGCTGATCCGCGAATTCGGCTTGACACACGAACAGGCTGCGCAAGCGGTGGGCCGCTCACGCAGCGCGGCGTCTAACCTGTTGCGCTTGCTCAACCTGGCCGACCCTGTGCAGTCGATGCTGATGGCCGGCGACCTGGAGATGGGGCACGCGCGCGCATTGCTGTCGCTGGACCGTGCGGCACAGATCACGGCGGCCAATCAAGTAGCGGCCAAGAGCCTGTCTGTGCGTGAAACCGAAAGCCTGGTCAAGAAACTAGGCGCCGAGTTTCAACTGGTCACGCAAAAACCCAAGAAAGAAAAATCACGCGACCTGCGGCGCATCGAGGAAGAGCTCTCCGACCTGTTGACCGCTGAGGTCGAGGTGCGGGTCAAGAAGCGCGTCAAACGCAATGGCCGCGTGGAGGAGATGGGCGACATCTCGATCCAGTTTGGTTCGCTCGATGAACTCAACGGCTTGATTGAACGGTTACGTGGAGGCGACTGACACATGACGTACCGTCAGTCGCCTCCACGCAAGCGCAGTCGACACGACCGCTCGATCGGGTCAGGGGGCAACCCGACGCGTTAGGCAATGGCAAAAATCTTGCCCGGGTTCATGATGTTCTTCGGGTCGAGTGCGCGCTTGAGCGTGCGCATCACGTCTACCGTGGCAGCCCCGGTTTCGGACACCAGGAAGTCCATCTTGTGCAGGCCAATGCCGTGCTCGCCCGTGCAAGTGCCCCCCAGGCGCAAGGCGCGCTCCACCATGGTTTGATTCAGCACCTCGGCCTTGGCCCGTTCGGCTGGGTCGTTGGGGTCGATCAGATAGCCGAAGTGGAAATTGCCATCCCCCACGTGCCCCACCAGGAAATACGGGATCCCACTCGCATCCGCCTCGTCCACCGATTCCAGCAAGGCTTCTGCCAGGCGGCTGATGGGCACACAGGCGTCGGTGCTGATGGCACGGCAGCCCGGGCGTGAGCTGACAGCAGCGAAATACGAATTGTGGCGCGCCGTCCACAAGCGCGTGCGCTCTTCCGGCGTCGAGGCCCACTCGAAGTTGTTGCCGCCGTTGTCGCGGGCGATCTCCTGCACGGTTTCAGCCTGCTCCTTCACGCCGGCGGGCGAGCCATGGAACTCCATCAGCAGCAGCGGCTCTTCCCGCAAACTCAGCTTGGAATAGGCGTTGACCATGCGTACCGCGTTGTGGTCAATCAATTCCACCCGCGCAATCGGTACACCCAGCTGAATGGTCTGAATAGTGGTGAGGACGGCCGCCTCCAGTGACGGAAACGAGCAGACGGCAGCCGACACCGCCTCGGGCAAGGGGTAGAGCTTGACGGTGACTTCGGTCAACACGCCGAGCGTTCCTTCGCTGCCGACAAACAGACGTGTGAGGTCGTAGCCGGCGCTGGATTTTTTGGCGCGCGTGCCGGTGCGGATGATCTCGCCGGATGCCGTCACCACCTCCAGCGCCAGGACGTTGTCGCGCATGGTGCCGTAGCGCACGGCATTGGTGCCGCTCGCTCGCGTGGCGCTCATGCCGCCGATGGTGGCGTCTGCGCCTGGGTCAATCGGAAAAAACAAGCCCGTGCTCTTGACCTCTTCGTTGAGTTGCTTGCGGGTCACCCCGGGTTGCACCGTGACCGTCAGGTCCTCGGCGTTGATGGACAGCACCCGGTTCATGCGCCCCAGGTCGATGCTGATGCCCCCCTGCACCGCCAGCAAGTGGCCTTCGAGCGAGGAGCCCACGCCAAAGGGGATCACCGGCACGTTGTATTCGCTCGCGAGTTTGACGGCGGCGGCGACATCCTGCGTGCTTTCGGCAAACACCACCGCGGCTGGCGGCGGCACCTCAAAGGATGACTCATCGCGGCCATGCTGCTCACGCACCGCCATGGCGGTCGAGCAACGATCGCCAAACAGGGCCTTGAGTTGCTGGATGAGGGCCTCGGGCACCTCGCGTTGGGCGACGGCCGGCATCAGGTGGTTCGGGGTCGTGGGCGCATTCATGAGCAGCTCCGCAAGGATGGGTGATAAAGCGGATTCTACGAATCCTCTTCATGTTGTGCAGTCCAGCGCAAGACGCAGCCTGCTTTGCGGGGACAATAGCGCCAGACCACCGCAAGGACACCCCATGGGAAACCGACTCACGCAAATAGCCACCCGCACCGGGGACGACGGCACCACCGGGCTGGGAGACAACCAACGTGTCTCCAAAAGCAGCCTGCGGGTGCAGGCCATGGGCGATGTGGACGAGCTCAACTCCCACATCGGTCTCTTGCTGTGCGAAGACATGCCGCGCGAGGTGCGCGAGTTGCTGATCGATGTGCAGCACCAGTTGTTCAACCTGGGCGGCGAGCTGTCCATCCCCGGCTTTGAGTTGTTGAAGGTCGATGCCGTGCTGTCGCTGGACCAGGCCCTGGCGCAGTTCAATGACGCCCTGCCCCGTTTGCAGGAGTTCATCCTGCCCGCCGGTTCGCGGGCGTCCTCGCAGGCCCATGTGTGCCGCACCGTGGCCCGTCGGGCCGAGCGTGCCGTGGTGGCCTTGGGCGCGGAGGAGACCCTGCAGGATTTACCCCGGCAGTACCTCAACCGTCTGAGCGACCTGATGTTCGTGTTGGCGCGTACCCTCAACCGCTGGCATGGCGGGGACGACGTCTACTGGAAGAGCGAGCGCCTCAAGCGCGGCGATTGAGGGCCCGAGCGCCTGCGCATGTCGTCTGGGGAGCACTCCCCGCCCAGGACCTCGGGCAGTCGCTCTGGTCGACGCTTGGGCGTGGCGACATAATCCCGCCCATGAACGCCCCCACTGCCCTCCCCCCCCGGCCTGCCAGCCCACCCCAGCCCGCGCCCTTTGTCCCCCAGATTCGGCTGTATGCCCAATGGCTGGAGCGCGAGCGCGGCCTGCACTTTTCGTCGTACCAGGACCTGTGGAAATGGTCGGTGACGGACCTGGACGCCTTCTGGCAGTCGATCTGGGATTACTTTGACATCCAGTCGCCCACGCCGCACACCGCGGTGCTGGCGCGCAACGCCATGCCGGGTGCCGTATGGTTTCCAGGCGCCCAGGTGAGTTACGCGCAGCAGGTGTTTCGCCATGTGCTGGCGGCGCAGGCGGCGGGCTTTCCGGCGGTCATTGGCAGCAACGAAAAGGGTCAGCGCCGTGAGCTGAGCTGGCCCGAGCTGCGCCGCCAGGTGGCGGCGATGGCCTTGCACCTGCAGGCGCAAGGCGTGGGCCAAGGGGACCGGGTGGCCGCGTATCTGCCCAACATTCCGCAAACCATTGTGGCCTTTCTGGCGGTGGTGAGCCTGGGCGCGATTTGGAGTGTGTGTGCCCCCGACATGGGGACCAACGCGGTACTCGATCGCTTCCGCCAGATCACCCCCAAGGCGCTCATCGCCTGTGATGGCGTGACCTACGGCGGCCGGGACCACCCCCGCACGGCGGTGGTGGAAGAGTTGCGCGCCGCCTTGCCCAGCGTGGAACACCTGGTGCTGCTGCGCAACCTGGGGGGGCAGCCGGCCGTGGCCCACAGCGCCGACTTTGACGAGGTCGTTTTGCGCCAAGCCCCCGAACAACATAGCTTCGAGCCGCGCTGGTTGCCGTTTGACCACCCGTTGTGGATTGTGTATTCCAGCGGCACCACCGGCATGCCCAAGCCCATCGTGCACACACACGGCGGCACGCTCGTCAATGGCATGGCGCACAAGACGCTGCACTACGACGTGGCGTGCAGCTACGACCCCAACTCCTGGGGCGAGCGCTTCATGTGGTACAGCTCGACCGGCTGGGTGATGTGGAACTCGCAGATCAGCGGCTTGCTGGGTGGCACCACCTGCGTCATCTTTGATGGCAACCCGGGGGGCACCAAGGAACGCCCTGACTGGACCACACTGTGGCGCTATGCCGAGCAAGAGCGTGTGACCTTCATGGGGGGTGGCGCAGCGTTCTTCAACAATTGCATGAAGGCCCAGGTGGACCTGAGCCCCTGGCCCGGGCTGGCGCGTGTGCGGGCCCTGGGCACCACCGGCTCGCCGCTGAGCGCCGAGGTGCAGGACTGGGGGACGGCGCAATTCCGACAACTCACAGCGCAAGCCGAGGGCGCGGCGCGCGACATCTGGTGGTGCAACATCTCGGGCGGCACTGATGCCGGCGCCTTTGTCGGCGGTCACCGCGAGTTGCCCATGGTGGCCGGTGAAATGCAATGCCTCTTCCTGGGTGTGGCGGTCGAAGCCTGGAACGAACAGGGCGAGCCGGTGGTCGATCAGGTGGGTGAACTGGTGGTGACGCAACCTGTGCCCTCCATGCCCCCGTTCTTCTGGGGCGACGCCGATCACCAGCGCTACCTGGGCAGCTACTTCGACATGTACCCGCCCGGCAAAGGCCGCCGTGTGGGCGGGGGTGATGCGGATGCATCGGCCGGCGGGGTGTGGCGACATGGCGACTGGCTGCGCATCACGCCCGAAGGGCGTTGCATCATTTACGGCCGCAGCGACGCCACCATCAACCGCCATGGCCTGCGCATGGGCACGAGCGAGCTGTATCGCGCGGTGGAGGCTTTGCCCGAGGTGCTGGACTCGATGGTGGTGGACCTGGAGTACCTGGGGCGCGAGAGTTACATGCCGCTTTTCGTTGTGTTGCGCGACGGCGTGCCACTTGACGAGGCCTTGCGTGGGCGGCTGAATGACGCCATCAAGACCGCGCTCAGTCCCCGCTTCATTCCCAACGAGATCGTTCAGGTGGCCGAGATTCCCCGCACGCTCTCGGGCAAAAAACAGGAGCTGCCGATCAAGAAGCTGCTGTTGGGCCAGCCGGTAGACAAGGTGCTCAACCGCGATGCCATGGCCAACCCGGGATGCCTGGACTGGTATGTGAACTTTGCCAATGCCCGCGCCAATGCCTGAGGCGGTGCGGACATTTATTGCGCACTAGAATGGCCTGCCATGAGGCAGTGCGCACTGCCCTCGAACGAATTCGACGCGGAGAACCACATGGCACACGCCAGCTTTCAATGGGATGACCCCTTCCTGCTTGACCAGCAGCTGACCGAAGACGAACGCATGGTGCGTGAAGCTGCAGCCGCCTATTGCCAGGAGCGCTTGCAGCCGCGCGTGCTGGAAGCCTTCCGCCATGAAAAAACCGACCCGTCCATCTTCCGTGAGATGGGTGAATTGGGCTTGCTCGGCCCCACCATTCCCACGGAGTACGGTGGCCCCGGCTTGAACTACGTGGCCTACGGCCTGATTGCCCGGGAGGTCGAGCGCGTTGACTCGGGCTACCGCTCCATGATGAGCGTTCAGTCCTCGCTGGTCATGGTGCCCATCCATGACTTCGGCACCGAGGCGCAAAAACAGAAATACCTGCCCAAGCTCGCCACCGGCGAGTGGATCGGATGCTTCGGCCTGACCGAGCCCGACCATGGCTCCGACCCCGGCAGCATGGCCACGCGCGCCCAGAAGGTCGATGGCGGGTACCGCCTCAAGGGCAGCAAGATGTGGATCTCCAACAGCCCCATCGCCGACGTGTTTGTCGTCTGGGCCAAGGAGGTGTCCGAGGGTGGCCAGGTAGGCCCAATCCGTGGCTTCGTGCTGGAAAAAGGCATGAAGGGCCTGAGTGCGCCGGCCATTCATGGCAAGGTGGGTCTGCGCGCCTCCATCACCGGTGAAATCGTCATGGACGGGGTCTTCGTGCCAGAAGAAAACGCCTTCCCCACGGTGCAAGGCCTCAAAGGCCCGTTCACTTGTCTGAACAGCGCGCGCTATGGCATTGCCTGGGGCGCGCTGGGGGCAGCCGAATCCTGCTGGCACGCGGCGCGTCAGTACACCATGGACCGCAAGCAGTTTGGTCGCCCGCTCGCGGCCAACCAGCTGATCCAGAAAAAACTCGCCGACATGCAAACCGAGATTTCGCTCGGCCTGCAAGGCTGCCTGCGCCTGGGCCGCATGAAGGATGAAGGCACCGCCTCGGTGGAGATCACCTCCATTCTCAAGCGCAACTCCTGCGGCAAGTCGCTCGATATTGCCCGCCTTGCGCGTGACATGATGGGAGGTAACGGCATCAGCGACGAGTATGGCGTGGCACGCCACCTGGTCAACCTCGAGGTGGTCAACACCTATGAGGGCACACACGACATCCATGCCCTAATCCTGGGGCGTGCCCAGACCGGCATCGCCGCATTTGCCAACTGATTGCCCTGCGCGGCGAACGGTCGGTCATGTGCGCCAGCGCTTGGGATTTCTGACATGAAACCTCGGCGTATCGTGGTGGGCTTGAGCGGCGGGGTGGACTCCGCTGTCACCGCGTGGCTGCTCAAGCAGCAAGGCCACGAGGTGGTCGGCATCTTCATGAAGAATTGGGAAGATGACGACGACAGCGAGTACTGCTCGTCCAACGTCGACTTTGTCGATGCGGCGGCCGTGGCCGACGTGATCGGCATCGAGATCGAGCATGTCAACTTTGCCGCCGACTACAAAGACCGCGTCTTCTCCGAATTCCTGCGCGAGTACCAGGCCGGCCGCACGCCCAACCCGGACGTGCTGTGCAACGCCGAGATCAAGTTCAAGGCGTTCCTGGACCACGCCATGCGCCTGGGGGCCGACACCATCGCCACCGGTCACTACGCACGCGTGCGCCACAACCCCAGCACCGGTTTGTTCGAGTTGCTCAAAGGCCTGGACCCGGCCAAAGACCAAAGCTATTTTTTGCACCGCCTCTCACAGGCGCAACTGGCGCGCAGCTGGTTTCCGCTGGGAGAGTTGCACAAGACGCGGGTGCGCGAACTGGCCCTGCAGATCGGTTTGCCCAATGCCAAGAAAAAGGACTCGACCGGCATTTGCTTCATCGGCGAGCGTCCGTTTCGCGATTTCCTCAACCGATACATTGCCAACACCCCGGGGCCCATCGAAGACGATCAGGGCCGCAAGATCGGTCGCCATGTGGGCCTGAGCTTCTACACCCTGGGGCAACGCCAGGGCTTGGGCATTGGCGGGCTCAAGACTCCCGGCGCTCAGCGGGGGGCCGGCGAGCACGCGCCGTGGTTCGTGGCGCGCAAAGACTTGACGCGCAATGTGCTGGTGGTGGTGCAAGGGCACGACCATCCGTGGCTGCTCGCGCACCAGGTGGAGGTGGGTGACACCAGCTGGGTGGCGGGTCACCCGCCCGCAGCCCCGGGGGCCGATCGCGAACTGGCTGCCAAGACACGCTACCGACAGTCCGATGCGCCCTGCCGCTTCCGTGCGGCTGCACCCGAAGCCTTCGCGCTGGATTTTCCGCAGCCGCAGTGGGCCGTCACCCCGGGACAATCGGCCGTCCTCTACGACGGGGAGGTGTGCCTGGGGGGGGGTGTCATCCTCCAGGCCCACACCCTCCATTCGCACCCGTTGGAACGCTGACCATGTCCACCACCACACGTCGTCAATGGCAGCGACAAGCCCTCGCGCTGGCGCTCGCGCCCTGGTGCCTGCCCATCGCCCAGCCGCAGGACGCCGCGCGGCTTTGGAAAACCTCGCCCTTTGCATTGGGGGTGGCCAGTGGCTCACCCCGCGCCGATGGGGTGGTGCTGTGGACCCGCCTCATCGTGGACGAGGCTGATCGACGCGCCGCAGTGGGGGCGGGTGCTGCAACGGGTCCTGTGACGGAGCCCGTCACGGTGCGATGGGAGTTGTTCGCCGACGACGCCCTGCGTCAGTTGGTGCGGCAGGGGCAGGTCGTTACCGATGCCACGCGTGGCCACAGCGTGCACGTGCCGCTGCGCGACTTGCCCGCGGGCCGCGACTTCTGGTATCGCTTCACCAGCGGGAATGCGACCAGTGCGGTGGGCCGCACCCGCACCGCCCCGGCAGCCGACGCACCCGTGCAGCGCTTGCGACTGGCCTTGGCCTCGTGCCAGCACTTTGAGCAGGGACAGTACATCGCCCACCGTGACATGGCCGAGCAATCGCTGGATCTCGTGCTCTTTGTCGGCGACTACATTTACGAGAGCTCCAACCCGCGGTTTCAGATTCGCCAGCACGAGGGCCCTGAGCCGATGACGCTGGAGGCCTACCGACAACGCTACGCGCAGTACAAGCGGGACCCCTGGCTGCAGGCCTCGCATGCGGCACGCCCCTGGGTGCTGATGTGGGACGACCACGAGGTGGTCAACGACTACGCCAACGACCGCGATAACCGGTATTCACCGCGCGACGTGTTCATGGCACGACGAGCCGCAGCCTATCAAGCCTACTTCGAGCACCAACCGTTGTGGATTGGCCCTGAGCTTGCCAGCCCGGCGCGCGCCTCGATGCGCTTGCATGACCGATTGAGCTGGGGCACGCTGGCCGATGTGTGGACGCTGGATTGCCGTCAGTACCGCGATTACCAGGCTTGCCCAGACCCCCTCAAGGGCGGGGCGCGCACCGTCATGAACTGTGCCGAGCTCGACGAGCCCGCCCGCAGCATGCTGGGGCGCGAGCAGGAGGCCTGGCTGGCCGAGGGCTTGCGTGCGTCGCGCGCGCGCTGGCGACTGCTGGCTCAAAGCACCCAGATCAGCACCACGTCCGTTGCCACCCCGCTGGGTCGGACCACCTTCAACGACGCCTGGGATGGGTATCCGCAAGCCCGCCAGCGCTTGTTGCAAACCATTGCAGACCTGCCTGAGCGCAACGTGGTGACCCTGGGGGGTGATGTGCACATGAACGTGGCCGCTCCCTTGCGGTTGCGCCCGGGCGACTTGTCGTCGCCCGTGGTCGCGAGCGAGTTTGTCACCACCTCGATCACGTCGCGGGGCTTGAGCGAGAACATCCTGTCACTCATCCGGGGCAGCAACCCGGACTTGCTGCACGCCCGCTCGGACGAACGCGGCTACACCGTGCTCGACGTGAGACCCGATGTGCTGCGGGCCGAGTTCCGTACCACGGCACATCCTGCGGGCTCGCAGGATTCCTTGAGTGTTCAGGCGGCATTTCAGGTGTTGGCTGGTCGCCCCGGTCCGGTCCCTGCCTGAGTCCCACCCAAGGCCCGCGCGCACCCAGAACCTCAAAGCTCAGCGTGCAGCCCCCTTGCTGGACAGCTTGACGCCCTCGGTTTGCACACGCGGCCCGTGTCGGGCCTGAGCCGTCTGGGCTGCGCGTGCCACCGCATCGCGCAACCAGCTTAACGCGTCCGTGGGGGGACGGTGAGCCGACCACAGCATGTCGATGTGAACCAGCGGCACATCCAGCGGCAGCTCGCGCAAGGCCAGTGCGTCCCCCATGCCGGCCACCTGCACGAAGTGGCGGGGCAACACCGTCAGCATATTGGATTGCGCCACCACCCGACCGGCGGTGGCAAACTGGTTCACTGTCATGACGACCCGCCGCTGCCGCCCAAGCGACGCCAGGGCCTCGTCCACGAAGCCATAGGGTCGCCCCGAAAAACTCACCAGCAGGTGGCGGGCTTCACAAAACGCGTCGAGCGTGAGGGGCTCACTGGCCAGCGGGTGGTTGCGACCCATCACGCAGACATACTCGCCATCGAACAACCGCTGGTGCAGAAAATCCACTCCCTCGCCGCTTTGAGCGCGGGCGGTGAGGTCGGCCAGCACCGCTGGGAAGTGCCCCACGGCCAGATCGGCGGTCTCGGCACGCAGCAGCCGACGTGGGTCCCGCGTGGTCAAGGGCACCACCCGCAACGACACCCCGGGGGCTTGTGTCTCTAGCCACGAGGACAGGCCGGGCATGAGCTCGGACGCCGTGGCATCGGCCATGGTCAGGATGAAGGTGGACTGGTCGGTGGAGGGGTCGAAACCGGTGGGCGCCAGTGACTGCTCGAGCTGTTGTAGCGCTGTACGGATGACTGGCCACAAGGCCTCCGCCCTGGGAGTGGGCACCAACACCAAGCCTTGTCGGGTCAGCAACTCATCGTGCAGGATGTCGCGCAAGCGGCGCAGGGCGTTGCTGATGGCGGGTTGGGTCAAGGCCAGGCGGCGACCCGCCCGGGTCAGGCTGCGCTCGGCCATGACCACATCGAAGACCCGAAGCAGGTTCAGATCAAGGTTTCGGAAGTTGAGGGGTTTGGCAGCCTGCATAAATGTCGTGAATGGCATGCATCAGCACAATCAATTTGAATCATACTAGAGAAAACCCTAGTATTCCATGCATTCACTGCCAACGCATTTCTCAGGAGCAAGCCATGACTGCATTCGTGAACGTTGAATTTCCCAGCCAGCATCCCGGTGTCGAGCGTGCCGAGCAGGTGATCGAGCGCTTCGAGCGCGCCACCGCACCCTTTGACGGTGCCCGCGGTGTGGCCACCCTGCTGTTGGCCGCCCTGGTGTCGGCCTTGCTGGTCGTGGCCAACGAGGTGATCGAGACGTGGAGCGACGGCCACCTGTTGGCCGCCTGGATTGCCCTGTGGCTGGTCGGGTTTGCCGCTTTGGCGCTGCTGGCCAAGCCCATGCGCGCCCTTACCCTGCACGGTCCTCAGACCTGGCGCAACTGGCTGGCGAAACGCCGTGAGTCCGCAGACGATGCCCGTATGTGGAACCTGGCCCAACACGACTCGCGCGTCATGGCCGATATCCTGTGCGCCAAGGGCCGCGCTGAGTGATCTGACGCCACAGGCGCGGCACCACACGCCGCCCGCGTCAAACAAAAAACCCAGGAACGTGCGAGCGTTACCTGGGTTTTTTCATGGCCTCATGAGGCCATGGGCCCGAAGCGGTGAGTCAAGCAGCCAGTCGCTTTTCCAGCGCAGCCTTGGTGTCTGACAGCGCCGCCGGCAGGTGGTGGTGCAACTGCTCGAACAGCTCGGTGTGCAGCTGGAGCTCGGCTAGCCAGGCAGACTTGTCCACGCTCGTGACTTGCTGGAACTGCTGCTCGTTGAAATCAATGCCGCTCCAGTTGATTTCGCGGTATTGCGGGCTCACGCCAAACACGTTGTCCTGACCCGCGGCGGTGCCCTCGATGCGGTCGATCATCCACTTCAGCACGCGCATGTTCTCGCCGTAACCGGGCCACACGAATATACCGTCGGCGTCCTTGCGGAACCAGTTGGTGGTGTAGATGCGTGGCAGCTGGGCGCCGGTGGCTTCGAGCTTCTTGCCCAGGTCCAGCCAGTGCTGGAAGTAGTCGCTCATGTTGTAGCCGGTGAA
>JACCDM011835514.1_pt1 | contig 19663 bp, 21 predicted proteins | sample 7445851 | NCBI WGS metagenome assembly JACCDM01 (sample SAMN15323438, study PRJNA562643) | freshwater metagenome | isolation source: river surface water | place: USA:Blue River Watershed | collected 2017-08-16
CGGGGTGAAACCTTAAAATTCAACATTGACCACACGCAGCTTGCCTGCCCTACAACATGACTCAACCGCACGTGGGCGTTGTCATGGGCTCCAGTTCAGACTGGGACACCATGCAGCACGCAGTCCAGATTCTCCAACAGTTTGGCATCCCCCACGAGGCGCGCGTCGTTTCGGCCCACCGCATGCCCGATGACATGTTCGAGTACTCACAGACTGCCGCCGGTCGTGGCCTGCAGGCCATCATCGCCGGCGCCGGTGGGGCGGCCCACCTGCCGGGCATGCTGGCCGCCAAAACCGTGGTGCCGGTGCTGGGGGTGCCGGTGCAGACCAAGGCGCTCTCGGGCGTGGACTCGCTGCACAGCATCGTGCAAATGCCCAAGGGCGTGCCGGTGGCCACCTTTGCCATCGGCGCGGCCGGCGCGGCCAATGCCGCGCTGTTTGCGGTGGCCCTGCTGGCCAACCACGATGGCGGCTTGCGCCAACAGCTCGAAGCCTTCCGCGCCGAGCAGACCGCGATGGCCCGCGCCATGACGCTGCCACCGGTGGGCGCCCCATGAGAGGGATGATCCTCCCGGGCAGCCTGGTCAACGGCCAGCCCGCCACCCTGGGCGTGATGGGCGGCGGCCAGCTCGGCCGCATGTTTGTTCATGCCGCGCAGGCCATGGGCTACTACACCGCCGTGCTCGACCCCGATCCGGCCAGCCCGGCGGGCCGGGTCAGCCACCACCACATCCAGACCGACTACCTCGACGAGCAGGGCCTGGCGCAGCTGATGCAGCGCTGCGCCGCTATCACCACCGAATTTGAAAACGTGCCCGCGCCCGCCCTCTTCACGCTGGGCGCGCACCGCTTTGTGGCCCCGGCCTCCGACGCTGTGGCCATCGCACAAGACCGCGCGGCCGAGAAGGCGCATTTTGTGAAGTGCGGCGTGCCCGTCGCCCCGCATGCCGTCATCGAAACCCCGGCGCAGCTGGCGGCCGTGGCCGACGGTTTGCTGCCCGGCATTCTGAAGACGGCCCGCCTGGGCTACGACGGCAAGGGCCAGGTGCGCGTGAAGACGCGCGCCGAGCTGGCCGCCGCCTGGGCCGAGCTCCAGCAGGTGCCTTGCGTGCTCGAAAAAATGCTGCCGCTGCAGCACGAGTGCTCGGTCATCGTGGCGCGCAGCGGCAACGGCGAGATGGTGAACTTCCCGGTCCAGCGCAACCTGCACCGCGACGGCATCCTGGCCGTCACCGAGGTGCACCCGGGCGTGATCGATGCGGCGCTGGCCGCGCAGGCGGTCGAGGCCACACGCGCGATCGCCGAAGGGCTGCAGTACGTGGGCGTGCTGTGCGTGGAGTTTTTTGTGCTCGAGGGCGGCACCCTGGTGGTCAACGAGATCGCCCCGCGCCCGCACAACAGCGGCCACTACACGCTGGACGCTTGCGACCAGTCGCAGTTTGACCTGCAGGTGCGCACGCTCGCCGGCCTGCCGCTGACGCCGCCGCGCCAGCACTCGCCGGCCATCATGCTCAACCTGCTGGGCGACCTGTGGCAGAAACCCGTGAAGCAGAAATCGGGGTCAGAGGAATCGGGGTCAGAGCCCAATTTGCTGCGCAAATCGGGATCCGACCCCAATTCCTCCTCCAATTCCTGTCCCCCCTGGGACCAGGTGCTGGCGCTGCCCGGCACCCACCTGCACCTGTACGGCAAGCTCTCGGCGCGTGCCGGGCGCAAGATGGGCCACCTCAACATCACCGGCGCCAGCCCCGAAGCGGTGCGCGCCACCGCCCTGCAGGCCTGCGCGCTGCTGGGCCTTCCGGCTTTTTGACGGCCCCGCGCATGATCCTGCCTGGCCAAGACCCTGCCGCCATCGCGCGCGCCGTGCAGTCGCTCGCGCAAGGGGAGTTGCTGGGCTTGCCCACCGAGACCGTCTACGGCTTGGCGGCCGATGCCCTGCGCGACGAAGCGGTCGCCAAGATCTACGCCGCCAAAGGCCGCCCGGCCGACCACCCGCTCATCGTGCACGTGGCCTCGGCCGCGCAGGTGCCCCTGTTCGCCCGCGACGTGCCCGCCTTCGCGCAGCGCCTGATGGACGCCTTCTGGCCCGGGCCGCTGACGCTGATCCTGCCGCGCCAGCCGGGCGCGGCCACCGCGTCCGCCGGAGGCCAGGCCTCGATCGGTTTGCGCTGCCCCTCGCACCCGGTGGCGCAGGCGGTGCTGCAGGCCTGCGCGGCGGCCGGCCTGCCGGGCCTGTCGGCGCCCAGCGCCAACCAGTTTGGCCGCGTGAGCCCGACCAGCGCGCGCCATGTGCAGGGCGAGTTCGGTGATGCGCTGCTGATCCTCGACGGCGGGGACTGCGAGGTCGGCATCGAATCGACCATCGTCGACTGCACCCGCGGCGCGCCGGTGCTGCTGCGCCCCGGCCAGATCACGCGCACACAGATCGAGCAGGCCTGCGGCCAGCCGCTGCAGGACAAGGCCGCGCTGGCCCAGCCCGCGCCCAAGGCCTCGGGCACGCTCGAATCGCATTACGCGCCCCGCGCCAAGGTGCGGCTGATGGACGCGACCACCCTTGCAGCGCGCCTGCAGGCCCTGGGCGTGCATGCCAACAACCTGGCCGTCTGGTCACGCCACGCACCGCCCGACATCGGCGCCGGCGTGCTCTGGCGCCAGCAGGCCGCGCAAGCCAGCACCGCCGCGCACGACCTGTTTGCGGTGCTGCGCGAGCTGGATGCGCGCGGCGTGCAACAAATTTGGGTGGAACTGCCGCCCGACACGCCCGAATGGGAAGGCGTGCGCGACCGCCTGCAACGCGCGGCCGCCTGAAGCTCAGCGGTAACGCAGCTTCATCACCAGAATCATCAGCGCCAGGCTGGTGGTGATGGCATTGGCAATGATGATGGGCCAGGCCACCAGCAAGATGCCGTAGACCAGCCACAGCGCCACACCCACGGTGAACAGGCTGTACATGCCCAGCGAGATGCCGCTCACATCGCGCGTGCGGAAGGTGTGCCAGGCCTGCGGCACAAAGCTGGCGGTGGTGAGGCAGGCGGCAACCGTGCCGATCCAGTCCGATAAAAGCATGGCTTAGGGTCCTTGACGGCCGCCGTCCCGCGCGGTCCAGTCGAGCAGGCGGTCCAGCGCGGCGCGCGCCTGGTTGGCCCGGGGGTGGTTGATGATGGCCGTGACCGCATACAGCCGCCCGCTCTCGCCTTGCACATAGCCCGCCACCGAGGCCACATCGCGCAGCGAACCGGTCTTGAGCCAGCCGCGGCCGATCAGCGGAGACTGCGGCAGCCGTTCGGCCATGCGCGAGGCGGTGCCATCCACACCGGCAATCGCCAGCGAATCGGTGAACACCTGCCCGAGCGGGTCTTGCCTGGCCTGCAGCAGCAGCTGGTTGATGCTGCGGGCGGTGCTGCGCTCTTCGCGCGAGAGGCCCGAGCCGTTGTCGATCACCGGTTCGGGCAGCGGGGCAAAGCGCGCACGCCACCAGCGCGAAAGCCGCAGCCGCGAGGCTTCGAAGCGGCCCGGCGCGCCCATCTCGCTCGACAGGCTCAAAAAGAGCTGCTGCGCCATCACGTTGTTGGACAGCTTGTTGATGTCGGCGATCACCTCTTTGAGCGGCAGCGAGTCGTGCTGCACCAGCAGGCGCGCCTGGGCCGGCAGCGTGCCCCAGCGCACCTGCCCGCCGAGCCGGCCACCGGCCTGGCGCCACAGGGCTTCGACCATGCGCGGCGCGTATTGGGCGCTGGCAGAAAAGGCCACCGGCCAGGCCCGCTCGCCGCAGCTGCTCGGGTAGGCGCCGCCAAAGCGCGGGCGCAAGGCATCGCCAAAGTCGGCCTTCAGGCCGGTGCGCCAGTCGTTGCAGGGGCCGGCGATCAGCGGCACCTCGGCGGGCGCCTCCAGCCCGGCCAGCGGGGGCTCGCTGCGCAGCCGCGCCCGCCCGCTGGCGGAGTCGGGCGTGAAGGTGTAGATCACCGTGCGGAAGTTCATCAGCAGCCCGTCGGGCGTCACGTTGTAGGGCCGCAGCGGCTCGTCGTCAAAGGGTTCGCTGCGCGGCGTGACCTCGAACACGCTGTTGTCGAGCACGATGTCGCCGCGCACCTCGAGCACCCCGGCCGCCCGGATCTGCTCGACCAGGGCCTGCGCCCGCTCGACCACCAGTTTCGGGTCGCCGCCGCCGCGCACGATCAGCTGGCCCCGCAGCACCCCGTCCTGCAGCCGGCCATCGGTGTAAATGCGGGTGCGCCAGACGTGCTCGGGCCCGAGCAACTGCAGCCCCGCCCAGGTGGTGAACAGCTTCATCACCGAGGCCGGGTTCACCGATTCGTCTTCGCGGTGGGCCAGGCGTGGCGTGGCCAGGCCCTCGCGCACCGGGGTCACCAGCACGCTCAGGGCATCGGTGGGCACCTGCGCCTGGCGCAGGGCCTGACGCACGGTGGGCGGCAATTCGGCCCGGGCCGGTGCCATGCAGACACTCCAGGCACTCAGGGCCAACACAAGGGACACAGACAGGCGCAGCATGGCCCGAGTCTAGCCCTGCGCGGGGCCCCGGGCGGGTAACATCGGCGCATGCGTTTTTCTCCCCGCACCGTGGGACTGGCTGCGGCCGTCGTCACCGTCCTGATCTGGACTTCCTTCATCGTCATTGCCCGGGCCTCGGCCTCGCACACCCTCTTGCCGCTGGACATCGCGCTCATGCGCATCCTGGGCGCCAGCAGCGTGCTGCTGCCCTGGGCCTGGTGGCACATGCGGGCAGAGCGGGCCGCTGGCCAACGGGTGAGCTCGCTGCTGGGCCTCTCGCCCCTGCCGCTGCGGGTGACGGTGCAGGCCGGCTTCTTTGGCGGCCTCATGTATGCCGTGCTGGCCTATGCCGGTTTCTTTTACGCCCCGGCCGGCCACGCTTCGGTGCTCATGCCCGGCAGCCTGCCGCTGTGGACCACGCTGCTGGCCCTTTGGCTGCTGCATGAAAAAGTCTCGTCGGCGCGCGTGTTGGGCCTGGCCTGCATCGTGCTGGGCGACCTGCTGGTGGGCGGGGCCAGCCTGCTCAAGGCCTTCGAGGGCGGCGAAGTCTGGAAAGGCGATTTGCTCTTCATGGCCGCGGCCTGCTGCTGGGCCACCTACACCGTCACCGTGCGCCGCCACGGCATCGATGCCATCCGCGCCACCATGGCCATCACCGCCTTTGCCTTCGTGGCCTTTGTGCCGGTGTTTGTGCTGGCCACCGCGGCGGGCTGGTGGCCCACGCGCATCCTGCAGGCGCCCTGGTACGAGCTGCTGTTCCAGCTGGCCATGCAGGGCGGCGGCTCGGTGGTCATCTCGGGCATCACCTTCACTTACATGGTGCGCCATTACGGGCCGGTGCGCTCGACCATGATCACCGCGCTCGTGCCCGGGCTGTCGGCCCTGTCGGCCGTGGCCCTGCTGGGCGAGCCGATGGGCTGGAACCTGCTGGCCGGGCTGGCGCTGGTGACCGGGGGCATTTTGCTGGGCGTGCGGGCCGCCAAGCCTGCAGCGGCAGGGGCGTCGCAATGAGCACGGGCCGCTGGCTGGCTTTTGACACCAGCACCGACAGCCTCTCGCTGGGCGTGGCGGTGGATGGCCACATCCTGCTGCGCACCCTGCCCGGCGGGGCCCAGGCGTCCGACAGCCTGATTCCGACCGCCATGGAGATGCTGGCCCAGGCCGGCACCACCTTGCCCCAGCTCGATGCCATCGTCTTCGGGCGCGGGCCGGGCTCCTTCACCGGGCTGCGCACCGCCTGCGCCGTGGCGCAGGGCCTGGCCTTTGGCGCCCACATCCCGGTGCTGCCGGTGGACACCTTGCTGGCCGTGGCCGAAGAAGCCCGGGTGCTGGCGCAGCCGACAGATTCGGCCCGGGCAGACCCGGCCCTGACGGTGCTGGCCCTGCTCGACGCCCGCATGGACGAGGTCTACAGCGCCGCCTACCACTGGGATGGCCAGCGCTGGTCGGTCCGCAGCCCCTTGCAGGTGGGCCCACCGCAAAGCGTGGCCTTGCCCGATGCCCCGCACCTGCTGCTGGCGGGCAACGCGTTTGCGGCGTATGGCGAGCGCCTGCCCCATGGGCAGCGCCTGCAGGCCCTGCCCACCGCCGCCGCCCTGCTGCGGCTGGCGCCGGCATTGCTGGCGGCCGGACAGGCGGTGCCGGCCGAGCAGGCCATGCCGATCTACATCCGCGACAAGGTGGCCCAGACCACGGCCGAACGCGCCGCCGCCAAGGCCCCCAGTGCCCCCAGTGCGACATGAAGCCCGTGGCCGATGACGAACGCCAGGCTGCCGTGCTGCAGCCCCTGCAGGCCGAAGACCTGGATGCCCTCGTCGCCATCGAACAGACCGCCTACAGCCACCCCTGGACCCGGGGCAATTTTCGTGACGCGCTGGCCAGCGGCTACTGGATGCAGAGCCTGCGCCTGCACGACGAGCTGCTGGGCTATGTGGTGGCCATGCAAGGGGTGCAGGAAACGCACCTGCTCAACATCACCGTGGCCCCGGCCCGCCAGGGCCAGGGCTGGGCGCACATGATGCTCGACGCCCTGTGCCTGTGGTCGCGCCGCCAGGGCGCGCAATGGCTCTGGCTGGAAGTGCGCGAGAGCAACCGGCGCGCCCTGCAGGTGTACGAGCGTTATGGTTTTCAGCGCGTGGGCCTGCGCAAGGATTACTATCCTGCAGACCGTCAGCAACGCGAACACGCGGTGGTGATGAGCCTCAACCTGAAACTGCAGCCATGACCGATCCAGCCCGAGACCCCACCCGTTTCGACCTCGATGAGCGCCAGCGCGCCATGCTGGCCGAAATGGGCATCCGCGTCTGGTGGCCACAAGCCCCAGCGCCCGAGCCGGTGGCCGCGCAAACCCCCGCGCCTGCCGCGCGCCCGGAAGCGGTGGCGGGTGCGGTGGCGGCACCGTCGCCCCGCGCACCCGTTCGCCCCGAGCCGATTCGTGCTGAGCCGCTTCGCTCCGAGCCCGTTCGTCCCGTGTCGGTTGAACAGCCCGCCGACGCCGTGCCCCTGCCCCCCGGCGTCGAGCAGATGGACTGGGACACTCTGCAAACCACGGTGGCGCAATGCCGTGCCTGCGGCCTGTGCAGTTCGCGCAAGAACACCGTGTTTGGCGTGGGCGACCGCAGCGCGCAGTGGATGGTTATTGGCGAAGCCCCCGGCGAAAACGAAGACCTGCAGGGCGAGCCCTTTGTGGGCCAGGCGGGCAAGCTGCTCGACAACATGCTCGCCGCCATTGGCCTGAACCGCAGCGCGCCAGGCGGCCAAGCCGGTGTTTACATCGCCAACGCCCTCAAGTGCCGCCCGCCCGGCAACCGCAACCCCGAGCCGGTGGAACTGCAAACCTGCGCGCCCTACCTGGTGCGCCAGGTGGCGCTGGTGCAGCCCCGCATCATCCTGGCCATGGGCCGTTTTGCGGTGCAGTCTTTGCTGCAAACCAGCGAGCCGATCGGCAAGCTGCGCGGGCGCGTGCACCAATACCAGGGCGTGCCGGTGGTGGTGACCTACCACCCCGCCTACCTGCTGCGCAACCCCGCCGACAAAGCCAAGGCCTGGGCCGACCTCGTCCTCGCCCTGCAAACCGCCCAGTAGGCGCGGTCTCCGACCGCGATCCCCCGCGATCAACGCCCCTCAACCCTTGCCGGTATCGCCCCCCGCGGCCGGCGTGCCCTGCGGCCACAACACCGCCGCGATCGACAACACCATCAGCAGCACCGCCGCCCAGTCTTGCCAGTGCAGCACCTCGCCCAGGGCCCAGGCGCCGCTGAACACCCCCACCACCGGGATCAGCATCACGCTCAGCGTGGAAGCCACCGGCGGCAGGCTGCGCGCCAGGTAAAACCAGGCCGCGTGCGCAAACCCAAACACCAGCACCGCATTGAAGACAATGGCCCCCCAGTGCGTGGGCGAGGGCGCCACCCAGCGGTGCTGCTCAAACGTCACGGCCAGCACCGTCATCACTACGGCGGTCATGGCCGTCATCCAGAACGAAATCGCCAGCGTGGGCACCGGCATCTGGGTGCGGCGCAGCAGCTGCGTGCCCAGCGCCCAGGTGCTGGCGGCCCCCAGGGCCAGCAACACGCCTTCGGGCTTGCCCGTCAGGTGCGTGATCTCGTGCCACAGCAGCAGCACCACCCCCAGCGTGGCCGCCGCCACGCCCCCCCAGGCCCGCTGGGCCAGCCGGTTGCCAAAAAACCAGGCGCCCAGCACCGCTGAAAACATCGGCATGGTGTAGCCCAAGATCGCCGCGCGCCCGCTCGAGAGCGACTGCACCGCAATGATGATCAGGCCATGCCAGATGAACATGTTGAACACCGCCAGCACCAGCAGCTCGCGCCAATGCGCGCGCGGAATGCGAAACGGAACCCGCATGGCCAGCAGCGCCAGCCCCAACACTGGCGTGCCCAGCCACAGGCACATCATGCGGAAAGTGAGCGGAGGAAAGCCGGTGACCCCGGCCTTCATGATCGGCCAGTTGATGCCCCAGACGAGGGTCAGCAGGATCAGGACGATCCACTGGCGGGAGGAGAGCTTGTGCATGGGGGCGATCTTAGGGGCTTGCGTCAACAGATGCAGCACCTGCGCGTCACCCCTGCGTTTCTCTTACCGATGTTTTGACTGACTTGTGAGGGTTTCTCAGGTTCATGCCGTTGCTGTTGCGAATGACCTGAATGCAGCGACAGCGGTCAGCCAGCCCTTGACCCGGATGGTCTGCACTCGGCCATAGCGGTCGAAATGAACAAGAGCTTCAGCGTAATCGATGCAAGGTGTTTTTTAAGCCGTGCGCAGAGCGGTAGTTAGACCGCGTTGGCCAGCTAACAAGTCGATTAATTGGCCTTCAGTGCATCCATCAACCGGACAACGCCTGCTCGATCATCACCCTGACGGCACAGTGCGCCGATCGGGTCCATCTCCAGACTGCGATCAAGGTTCAGCTCTATCAACTCCCCTGCGACGACCAGCGGGCGCACCACGCTTGCCGGGATAAGCGCCAGCAATGGCCGTGCTCGCAGCATCGCCCACAGCACTGTCGGGATCCGGCAGCTTACCTGACATATCGGCGGCAAGGCATGGTCAGCAAATAGCGCCTCAAACATTTCGCGGGCAGCCGATCCGCTCGGCATGGCCAGCCAGGCGTAGCTTCTAAGCTGCTCAACTTTCAACTTTCTGCGCTTACCCAAGGGGTGGCCTCGTCCAGCTACAACGACGAAGCGATCCGACAGAAGTGGTTCAAAGCTCCAACCTTGGGGAAGCCGAGCCGGTGTGCGGCAAAGTGCAACGTCGATCTCGTCCTTGGCCACCAGCTGGTCCAGTTGCGTTGCATCTGCCTCAATCAGCTGGATCAATAGGTCGGGGTGCCGCTGGGCGAGCATAGGCAACGCAGGCGCCAGAAGACCGCCGACCGCACCACCTATGGCGCCGACCTGGACCACATGCTCAGCGGTGGACTGCAGCGCGGCGGCCTGCTGTGCCACATCGTCGATAGCCCCGAGCACTCGTCGTGCGGTAGGAAGCAACTCGCGCCCCAGCGCCGTCAGGTGCATGCCGCGTGCGTGGCGTTCGAACAGCGGCGCGCCAATTAGGGACTCCAGATCGGCAAGCAGTCCTGTCAGTGCTGGCTGTGCGATGCCGATCGCCTCGGCCGCTTTGCGCACGCTGCCGAGCTCGGCCACACGGGCGAAACCCAGCCAATGGCGCAGTCGGGCACGGGTTAGCAGGCGCTGGCTCAGGGCTCGGGCTGTGGGCTTCATGATATTGGATTTCGATATCGGAAGTCTATTAAATGTATTGGAAACTGATCACCAAGCTGATGATACTGGTAGACGACTACTGGCCTCGCTGTTAGTGGTGACCAACAGGAGACAAATACATGCAAATTCCCATTCATGCCCGCGCACTGCTGCGTGGAGCGATGGTGGCTTTGGCTGCCCTGCTGTCTCAGACAGCCCATGCCTGGCCCGACAAGCCAATCACGTTGATCGTGCCTAATCCGGCAGGTGGTGCTGCCGACAACCTGGCTCGCGGCTTTGCCGAAGAGATGAGTAAACGGCTGAAACAGTCCGTGGTCGTCGAGAACGTGGGTGGAGCCTCGGGTGCGATCGGCGCACAGAAGGTACTTCGTGCGCCTGCCGACGGCTACACACTCATCTTCGGCAATACCAGCGACATGGTCGTGACGCCGATAGCCAACCCCAGCGCCGGCTATGCGACCAGGGATTTCACACCCATCGCATTGGTAGGTCTCACGCCGATGGCGCTCGTGGCCCGGCCCGGCCTGGGCATCAATGGCATTGATCAGCTGGTGGCGCAGGCCAAAGCTCGGCCCAACGGCCTTACCATCGGCACGACGGGTTCGTCGTCTTTTCAGGCCTTCTCAACCGTTGCGCTGCAAAAAGCAGCCGGCATCGACTTGCTGGCGGTACCGTATAAGGGCGGTGCCCCGCTAACCACGGACCTGCTAGGCGGCCAGATCGACCTCGCCGTGATGGCGATGCCTGGAGCGATGCCGCACGTGCGCGCTGGCAAGTTGACGCTGCTGGGGTTGCTGCTGGACAAGCGTTTACCCTCAGCCCCCGAGCTACCCACCGTCAATGAGGGCAGTGCTGTCAAGGGCGTGACGATGCAGATCTGGGCCGGGATAGGTGGGCCGCCACGACTACCAGCACCGGTTGTCGAGACGCTGAACGCCACGGTGCGCGACATCTTGCTCGACAAAGAGTTCAACGAACGCCGCATTCGCAACGGAGACCTGCCAGTGACGCCGATAACGGCGGGAGAGTTCGGACGGTTTCTTGCCGCTGAAGTGGACAAATTCCGCGCGCTGGCTACCGGTATGAAACTGGAGTAAGCAACATGCCCCTGGCCGAAACTGCATGTTCGCAGCCGAGTTTAGAAGCGCTGACGCTCAAGCGCACTGTGCTCAACAACGGCTTGGTGTTCCACCATGCCGAGGCGGGGGTGGGCATGCCGGTAGTCTTCTTGCATGGCGTGCTGGGCGACTGGCGGACATGGGCCCCACAGTGGGCAGACTTTGTGCCGCACTTCCGCTGCATCAGTTACAGCCGTCGGTACAGCGTGCCCAACTGCAACCGCATGGATTCCCCCGACCACTCCGCGCTTGCAGAGGCCGAAGACTTGGAAGCGTTGCTGGCGCACTGGCAGGCTGCACCTGCCGTGCTGGTTGGCGCCAGCTACGGGGCCTATACCGCTCTGGCACTGGCCGCGCATCGACCAGAGTTGGTGCGCGCGCTCGTACTCGTCGAGCCACCGGTGATGCGGCTGGCCGATGGGAGCACGGAGGGCCGCGCCATTCGCGGCGATTTCGACAAGCGAATCCGCCTGCCCGCGCGGCAGGCTTTTGAGGCGGGCGACGATGCACGGGCGGTATGGTTACTCACCGAAGGCATCCTGGGCGGGACAGACCTGAGTCAGCAAAGCACCACCGCAATGGGACGGCGCCTTGAGAACGCTGAGTCGCTGCGTCGGGTGACGCTGTCGAGCGACGAGTTTCCAGCTCTGGACATGGAACGTTTGTCGAATCTAGAAGTGCCGGTACTACTGCTGTCAGGCGAGCACACGCCGCCGATCCATGACGTGGTGTTTCGAGCGCTGACGCAGGCCCTTCCGAGAGCCGAAAGTCGCAAGGTTCCCGGCGCTGGCCATGGCGTTGCACGGGATCAGCCGGCATCTTTCAACAGTCTGGCGCTGGACTTCTTGGCGCGGCATGGCTTGCTCCCATGACGCCAGCACTGGTGTTGGCCTGGACGGCAGAGGTTCAGATCGGGGAGAAACAGGATCTGGGCGATGGAGGGTTCGGACAAAGATTCCTCGTGCCCATCCTGGGTGGCACCTTTGAAGGTCCGCGCCTGCGAGGCCGTGTGCTCGCTGGCGGGGCAGACCGCCAGTGGGTTCGGCCGGACGGTGTGCGCGAGTTCGACGCGCTCTACGACATGCAAACCAACGACGGGACGGTCATCACAGTCCGCAACAGAGTCTTGGTCGACGGCGACGATCCAAGTTCGCGCTACGCGCGCTCGGTAGTGTTGGCGAAAACTGCGGCTGGGCCTCATGCATGGATCATGCGGCGACTGCTGGTGGGTACGCTCGAAAGCCTACGACCGGCACGTGCTGCGGTGCAGGTGACTGTCTATGTGCTGGATTAAATAAGAGGAGACAAGGCATACCCGAGATTTTGAATCGCGTACCTCTTGACTGCCTGCTTTGGGTCGGTCGCGGTCAGTCATTTGCGAAGCTTGAATGTCAGCTCACAGCCTTTTCTTGAATTCCGCGAAACACTTAGTGCAGATTTCACAAGTACGGAAGAGAATCCAACCCTCCTAATACCGTGATTGAGTCTGAAGCCTCAGCAGATTCCTGCAGTGACGGAAGCTGAGGCGTGGCATCAAAAATATGAATCAAGACGCTTCGGTGCCGGTTACCTGAGCCCTAAAATCCCCCGCATGACCTTCCTCGAGATGCTGCGCGCCGCCGAGCGCCAAAACCGCTCCATGCTGTGTGTGGGCCTGGACCCTGAGCCCACCAAGTTTCCGGTGGGCATGAAGGGCGACGCCAACAAGATTTACGATTTCTGCGCCCGCATCGTCGATGCCACGGCCGATCTGGTCAGCAGCTTCAAGCCGCAGATCGCCTACTTTGCCGCGCACCGCGCCGAAGGCCAGCTCGAACGCCTGATGGAGCACATGCGCCGGGTGGCGCCGCAGGTGCCGATCATTCTGGACGCCAAGCGCGGCGATATCGGCTCGACCGCCGAGCAGTACGCCAAGGAAGCTTTTGAACGCTATGGCGCCGATGCCGTGACGCTCTCGCCCTTCATGGGCTGGGATTCGGTGGCCCCGTATTTGAAGTTCGAGGGCAAGGGCGCCTTTTTGCTGTGCCGCACCTCCAACCCAGGCGGGGACGATCTGCAGAACCAGCGGCTGGCCTCGGTCGATGGCCAGCCCCGCATGTACGAGCATGTGGCCGCACTGGCGCAGGGCCCCTGGAACCTGAACGGCCAGCTCGGCCTGGTGGTGGGCGCCACCTACCCGGCCGAGATCGAGCGGGTGCGCAGCATCGCGCCCACCGTGCCCTTGCTGATTCCGGGCGTGGGCGCGCAGGGCGGTGACGCGGTGGCCACCGTCAAGGCCGGCTGGCGCGAGGGGGCTTCCATCATCGTCAACTCGTCACGCGCGGTGCTGTATGCCTCCAGCGGGGACGATTTCGCCCAGGCCGCCCGCCAGGTGGCCATGCAGACCCGCGACACGCTCGAAGCGGCCAAGGGCTGACGGCCCGCATGCCGGTGCCCGACCAGAAGCCTGCAGACCCGCCCCGGTGGCTGGCGCTGCTGTCTTTGCTGATCGCGGTGTTCCTCGGCTCGCTTGACCAGTCGATCGCCAACACCGCCTTGCCCGCCATCGGCGCGGCGCTGCAGCGCACGCCGGCCGAATCGGTCTGGATCGTGCACGCCTACCAGCTGGCGGTGGTGGCGGTGCTGCTGCCGCTGGCCGCCCTGGGCGACCGCTGGGGCGCGCGCAAGGTGTTTTTGCTGGGCGTGGCCTTGTTCGCGGTGGCGGCGCTGGCCAGCGCCTGTGCCACGCAGCTCGAATGGCTTGCGTTCTTTCGGGCGGTGCAGGGCGTGGGTGCGGCGGGGGTGATGAGTGTCAACCTCGCGCTGATCCGCCGCATTTTTCCGCCCGAGCAGCTGGGCAAGGGCGCGGGCCTCAATGCACTGATCGTGGGCATGGGCTACAGCCTGGGGCCGACGGTGGCTTCGCTGCTGCTGGCGGTGCTGCCCTGGCCCTGGTTGTTTGGCTTGCAGGCGCCGCTGGGCCTGCTGGGCTGGTGCCTGGCACAGCGCTGCCTGCCGCGCACCGAGCCGGCACAGGCCGGCGAGCCCTATGACCGCGGTCTGGCGCTGCTGTCGGCCATTTGCTTTGCGTCCATGGTGTTCACCCTCAGCGCGGTGGCGCAGCAAAAAGAGGCGCTGGTGGTGCTGGCCTCGCTGGCGCTGATGCTGGTCAGTGGCGCCTGGCTGCTGCGGCGCCAGCGCGGGCATGCGGCGCCGGTGCTGCCGGTGGACCTGATGCAGCGCCCGGTGTTCAGCCTGTCGGTGTTCACCTCGTTCAGTTCTTTCACCACGCAGGGGCTGGCCTTTGTGGCCTTGCCGTTTTTCTTTCAGCAGCAACTGGCGCGCCCTGCGGTGGAGGCCGGTGTGCTGATGTCGGTGTGGGCGCTGGTGGTGGCGCTCATGGCCCCGGTGGCCGGGCCGCTGTCGGATCGCTACCCTTCGGCCATTTTGGGCGGGGTGGGGCTGGGCATGCTGTGCCTGGGCATGCTGGCCCTGGGCGCCCTCGGGGCCGATGCGTCGTTTGCGCTCATGGCGCTGTGCATGGCCCTGTGCGGTGTGGGCTTTGGCCTGTTCCAGTCGCCCAATCTGCGGGCCATCATGGCCAGCGCGCCGCCGCACCGCACCAGCGGGGCCAGCGGCATGGTGGCGCTGGCGCGGCTGACTGGCCAGGCCAGCGGGGCCGCGCTGGTGGCGCTGTGCTTCAACCTGTTTGGGCCGCTCGGGGCCGGTCGGGCGCTGCTGCTGGGCGCGGCCACGGCCGGGCTGGGCGCGGTGCTGAGCCTGGCGCGCCTGCGCTTTCCTTGACAGCAGGCCGGCCGCCAAACGGTTAGGCTGGCGCCATGATCGACCTCTACACCGCCGCCACGCCCAATGGGCACAAGGTCTCGATTGCGCTCGAGGAACTGGGCCTGCCCTACACCCTCCAGGTGCTGGACCTCGCCAAGGGCGAGCAAAAGACGCCCGCCTTTCTGGCCATCAACCCCAATGGCCGCATCCCGGCCATCGTCGACCACGAGGCCGGTGGCTTTGCGGTCTTCGAGTCGGGCGCGATCCTGATTTACCTGGCCGAAAAAACCGGCCGCCTCATGCCCAGCGATGTGCAGGGCCGCTCGCGCGTGTTGCAGTGGCTGATGTTTCAGATGGGTGGGGTGGGGCCGATGATGGGCCAGGCCAATGTGTTCTTTCGCTACTTTCCCGAAAAGATCCAGCCCGCCATCGACCGCTACCAGGGCGAGAGCAAGCGCCTGCTGGCCGTGCTCGACGGCCAGCTCAAGGACCACGAGTACCTGGCCGGCGACTACTCGATCGCCGATATTGCCAACTGGGCCTGGGTGCGCACGCACCGCTGGTCGGGCGTGGACGTGAGCGACCTGCCGCACCTGCGGCGCTGGATGGACGCGATCCGCCAGCGGCCGGCGGTGCAGCGCGGCATCGAGGCGCCGCCGTCCCGCATCAACCTGAGCAAAGACGGTGACGAGGCGGCCAAACGCTTCTCGGAAGAAGCCCGCAAGATGGTCGAGATGGGCCAACAGCAAAAGGACCAGTGATGAAGCTCTTCAGCGCCCACCGCGCCCCCAGCCCCCGCCGCGTGCTCATGTTCATGGCCGAAAAAGCCATCACCGGCATCGAGATCGTCAACCTCGACCTCAATGGCGGCGAGCACCGCCAGCCCGACTACCTGGCCAAAAGCCCGCTGGCCAAGGTGCCCGCCCTCCAGCTCGACGATGGCCGGGTACTCACCGAAACCCGCGCCATCTGCACCTGGCTCGAAGGCCATTGGCCCGAGCACAACCTGATGGGCGTGGACGCCGACGAGCGCGCCTTCATCGAGATGGCCGACCGCCGGGTGGAGTTGTATTTGCTGGGCGGCATCGCCAATGCGATCCGGCACGGCCACCCCGGGCTGGCCGCGCTGGAGAAACCGCAGTTCCCCGACTTCGGCCGCTCGCAGGGCGAGAAGGTGCGCGAGATCGCACGCTGGTTTGACCAGCAGCTGCAGTCGCAGCCCTGGATCGCGGGCGAGCGCTTCACCATTGCCGACATCACCGCCTTTTGCGCGGTGGAGTTCGCGCGCCTGATCAAGTTCGCGCCCGGCGCAGAAGGCCTGCACGCCTTGCAGGCCTGGCGCGACCGGGTGGCCGATCGGCCCAGCGCCCAAGCGGTTTGAAGCTCAGGCGCGGCTGCGCTGCCACAGCGCCAGACCGCGCTGGGCTTTGCTGGCGTCGCTGGGCGTGAGGGCCACGGCACCGCCGGGTGTGCCGCGCAGGGCCTCGGCCAGCGCGAGCAGGGCGGCCTCGGGGCCCTGCAGCAATTCCAGTTCCAGTTCGAGCAAGGCCTCGCTCAGCGCCGTGCCGGGCACATGGATGTGGCCCTGGTCGAGCGCGACCTCGATGCGGGCGCCCTCGTGATCGATGAGCCAGCGCTGGCGTTCAAAGTCGGTGGCAAACAGCGGCTGCAGGGCGGGGCGCAGCGCCACCAGCTCGGCGGCCAGTGCCGCATCGTCCACCAGCGCGGCAAAGTCGAGCGCGCCGGGCGTGGTCGGGCCTTCCCATTCCTGCCGGCGCGAGAGGCCGCCGGTGCTGCTCCCCGCGGTCTTGACGGTGAGCAGGTACTGCTCGCCCGCCCGCCGTTCGCGCACCGCCATGCGGCGGGCCTTGAGCGCCAGATCGGGCGTGTCGAAATAGGTGTTGAACAGGCGCTGCGGCGCGGCAGGCGCCGCCAGCAAGGGGTGGCCGCGCAGGCGCGGCAGGTCTTGCGCGTTCAGGCTGAGTTTGAGTTCGGTTTCCTGGGCCATGGGGGTGGCCGCTCAGTCGCTGAACACGCCGCCGTACTTTTGCCGCAGTTCGTTCTTCTGCACCTTGCCCGTGCCGCCCACCGGCAGCGATTCGAGAAACACCACGTCTTCGGGCACCCACCACTTGGCCACGCGGCTGGAGAGGAAGTCCAGGATGTCGGCTTTCTCGACCGACTGGCCGGGTTTGCGCACGATGAAGAGCAGGGGCCGCTCGTCCCACTTGGGGTGCTTGACGCCGATCACGGCGGCCATGGCCACGGCGGGGTGGCCGATGGCGGCGTTCTCCAGGTCGATCGAGCTGATCCATTCGCCGCCGCTCTTGATCACGTCCTTGGTGCGGTCGCGGATGGTCATCACGCCGTCGGCGTCGATGGTGGCGATGTCGCCGGTCGGGAACCAGCCATCGACCAGCGCCGTTTGCTCGGTCTTGAAGTAGCGCTCGACGATCCACTGGCCGCGCACCATCAGCTCGCCCTGGGAAGTGCCGTCGCGCGGCAGCGTGGCGCCGTGCTCGTCGACCACCTTGATCTCGATGCCCGAGACCACCTTGCCCTGGCGTGCCACGGTGGCGTGGCGCTCTTCGGCCGGGCGCGCCAGGTCTTCGGGACCGAGCTGGCTCATGGTGGCCACGGCGGTGGTTTCGGTCATGCCCCAGCCGTGGTGCACCGAGACGCCGTACACGTCGTTGAACTTGGCGATCAGGGCCTTGGGCATGGCGGTGCCGCCCACGGCGGTGCGCTTCATGGTCGAAAAGCGCAGGCCGTTTTGCTCCACGTGCCCGATCAGGCCCATCCAGATGGTGGGCACGCCCGCACTCATGGTGACCTGTTCGGACTCCATCAGCTCGTACAGGCTGGCGCCGTCGAGTTTGGGGCCGGGCAGCACCAGTTTGCTGCCGGCGATCATGGCGGCATACGGGATGCACCAGGCGTTGATGTGGAACATGGGCACCACGGGCAGGGCGACTTCGCGCGCCGAGAGGTTGAGCACGTCGGGCATGCAGCCGGTGGTGGCGTTGAGCACGATGGCGCGGTGCGAGTACAGCACGCCCTTGGGGTTGCCGGTGGTGCCCGAGGTGTAGCACAGCACCGCGCCGGTGCGCTCGTCAAATTCGGGCCAGACAAAGCGATCGCTGTGCGGGGCGATCAGGTCTTCGTAATTGAGCACCTGCGCCACGCCTTCGATGGACGGGGTGTGGGCCGCATCGCTCAGGCAGACCCAGGCTTTGACCAGCGGGCAGTGCGGGGCGATCGCCTGGATGATGGGGGCGAAGGTGCTGTCAAACAGCACCACGCGGTCTTCGGCGTGGTTGAGGATGTAGATCAGCTGCTGCGGGTGCAAGCGCGGGTTGCAGGTGTGCATGATCAGGCCGCTGCCCGAGACGCCGTAGTACGCCTCGAGGTGGCGGTGGTTGTTCCAGGCGATGGAGGCCACCGCCTGGCCGGGCGCCAGGCCGAGGCCTTGCAGGGCGTTGGCCAGTTGGCGGGCGCGCCGTGCCACCTCGGCATAGCTGCTGCGGTGCAGGGGGCCATGCGTCTCGCGCGAGACGACTTGCTGGCGGGCGTGTTGGGCGGCCGCGTGTTCGAGCACGCCAGAAATCAGCAGTGGGCGGTCCATCATGAGGCCGGGTTGCAGGGGCATGGTCGGGTCTCCTTGGGGTGATGCGTTCAGTCCAGGGCAGCGTACACCAGGTTGCGGAACAACTGCCGGTAATGGTCGCGCTGGTTGGGGGCTTGTGTGAGCAGCAGGGCATACAGGTCCTGCGCCGGGTCGACAAAAAACGAGGTGCCGCCGATGCCGCTCCAGTGGTAAGTGCCCACCGAGCCGGGCACGGGCGATTCGCCGGCCGCGCGGCGCACCGCAAAGCCCAGGCCAAAACCGTGGCCGGCCGGCAGCAGGGTGCCGTCGATCGGCAGGCTGCCCAGGTGGTCGGCCGTCATGAAGGCGAGGGTGTGGCGGCTGATCAGGCGCTGGCCCTGGAGTTCGCCCCCATTGCGCAGGCATTGCAAAAAGCGCGCGTAGTCCATGGCGGTCGACATCAGGCCGCCGCCGCCGCTTTCCAGGGCGGGCACTTCGCGGGGGTCGAACAGCTTCATCGGCACGCCGCCGTCGGGGTCGTGGGCAAAGGGCTCAACGATGCGGTGCTGCTGCGCAGGCGGCACGGCAAAGCCGGTGTCGACCATGCCCAGCGGCTCAAAAATCTCCTGCTGCAAAAACGCGCCCAACGTCTGGCCGCTGACGACCTCCACCAGCCGCCCCAGCACATCGGTAGCGCGGCTGTAGGCCCAGCAGCTGCGGGGCTGGAACTGCAGCGGGATGCCCGCCAGCGTGCGAGAGAAGTCTTCATTGCTGCGCTTGCGCGAGCCGATCTGCACCTTGTCGTATTCGCGCTGCACCGGTGAGTCGCCCAGAAATTCGTAGGTGAGCCCGGCGGTGTGGCGCAGCAGGTCTTGCACCGTGGCGGGTTGCCAGGCCGGGACCAGACCGCTGACGCCGAGCACGGGCTGGTTGTTGTATTCCGGCAGCCAGCGGCCCACCGGGTCGCTGATCAGCAGACGACCGCGTTCGACCAGCATCATCACCGCCACCGACACCAGCGGCTTGGTCATGGAATAGATGCGGAAGATGCTGTCGGGGCGCATGGAGGCGCCTGTGGCCGGGTCCTGCTGGCCGATGGCCTCGAACAGACCAATGCGGCCCTGGCGTGCCACCAGGATCACTCCGCCGGGGATGTGCTGGCGGTCCACGCACGCCTGCAAGGTGCTCACGATGTGCTGCGTTCGCTGCGGGTGCAGGCCGGTATCGGCGGGCGTGGTGGTCTCCAGCGGGGCCATGGTGTCTCCTCGTGTATTGGAGACGTTTTTTACACCAGGCCCCGCCGCTGCTGTATCACCTAAAGCAACCGCGCCAGATACTTGCCCGTGTGGCTGTCCGGATGCGCCGCAATCTGCTCGGGCGTGCCTTCGGCCACCACCGTGCCGCCACCGGCGCCGCCTTCGGGGCCCATGTCGATCACCCAG
>JACCDM010081708.1_pt1 | contig 19652 bp, 20 predicted proteins | sample 7445851 | NCBI WGS metagenome assembly JACCDM01 (sample SAMN15323438, study PRJNA562643) | freshwater metagenome | isolation source: river surface water | place: USA:Blue River Watershed | collected 2017-08-16
AGACCGATGTCGTGAATACGTACCTTGTCTATTGCCGCTATCAGCTGATGCGCGGGCAGCTGACGCGCGCTGCCTACGACGCCGAGCTGGCGCTGGTCAGAAGTTCACTTGAATCCCTGCAGGCGCGCCACTGGCGCGAGTATCTGGCTGCCTGGCCAGCAGAAAAGTAGGCGACGCGGACCGCCCCTCGCCGGTGGGACGCCCGTGCTGCATCGGCGCGTTACAATCGCGGGCTTCGCCGCTTCGCTAACTTATTTCACCCCGTTTTATGCAAGACATCCTTCAGATCGAGTCGCTCGACATGGAAGCGCGCGGCATCGGCCATCTCGCCAACGATGACGGCAGCCCCGGCAAAGTAATCTTTGTCGAGGGCGCATTGCCCGGCGAGCGCGTGCGCTTCAAGTCTTACCGTCGCAAGCCCAAATGGGAGGCGGCCGACATGACCGAGCTGTTGCATGAATCCTCACTGCGCGTGACGCCGAAATGTGAATTCTTCGGCCTCTGTGGCGGCTGCGCGATGCAGCATCTCGAGCCTTCTGCACAGGTGGCAATCAAGCAGCGAGTGCTTGAAGACAATCTTCATCATCTGGGTAGAGTGCGCGCCGAGACCCTGCTGCGTCCGGTTCAGGGCCCGAACTGGGGCTATCGTTTTCGTGCGCGTTTATCTGTACGTCATGTGCCCAAGAAAGGTGGCGTGCTGATCGGTTTCCATGAAAAACGATCAAGCTATGTCGCCGACATGACCCGATGCCAGATCCTGCCACCGGAAGTCTCGGCGATGATGGTGCCTATGCGCAAGCTGATTGAGGGTTTGTCCATTCGCGACCGCCTGCCGCAGATCGAGCTGGCCGTGGGCGAGGGCACCGAGGGCAGAGTGATCGTGATGGTGCTGCGTGTGCTGGAGCCGCCGTCCGAGGAGGACCGACAACGGCTGATGAACTTCGCGGATGCATGGAAAATCCATTTTTGGCTGCAGCCCAAAGGCCCGGACACTGCCGCTCCGTTTCATCCAGCGGACAGTACGCTCGAATATCTGCTGCCTGAGTTTGGTGTGCGCATGCCTTTCAGGCCAACTGACTTCACCCAAGTGAATCACCAGATCAATCGCGTACTGGTGCAGCGGGCACTTCGCTTGCTGGAGGTGCAGCCGCAAGACCGTGTCGCTGACCTGTTCTGCGGCCTCGGAAATTTCACCCTGCCACTGGCCACGCAGGCGAAGGAAGTGGTCGGCATCGAGGGTAGTGATGCGCTGGTGGCACGTGCGCTGGAGAATGCACGAGTCAACGGACTGCAGGATAAAACCACGTTCCACAGCCGCAATCTGTTCGGGTTTACCGCCGACGATTTGCGCACACTGGGCAGGTTTGACCGCATGCTGATCGACCCGCCGCGCGAGGGCGCGATCGATGTCAGCTTGGCTCTGGCGAGTTTGAACGACACTGATCCAGGATCACGTCCGCTTCGTCTGGTCTATGTGTCCTGCAACCCATCGACATTGGCGCGGGATGCGGGCGTGCTGGTCAGTCAGGCGGGCTACCGATTGTCTCAGGCGGGCGTGGTCAACATGTTTCCGCATACCGCACATGTGGAGTCGATCGCTGTGTTCGACAGAGTGGATTAAAAGCCCCGCCGGGCGATTGAATACTTCACATAGACCATCAAGAAAAACGCCGACCTGCGGTCGGCGTTGTCGTTGCGGCAGCTGAGGTATCAGCTGCGAGGATCAGTTGGACAGATCAGTCGCGCTCGCCGCCCAGAATGCCTAGCAGGGCCAGCAGGTTCACGAAGATGTTGTACAAATCGAGATAGATCGCCAGCGTGGCAGTGATGTAATTCGTCTCGCCACCGTTGATGATGCGCTGTACGTCGAACAGGATGTAGGCCGAAAAAATCATCACGGCAATCGCCGAGATCACAACGTGCAGCAGCGGCATCTGCAAGAAGATGTTCGCAATACCAGCCAGTAGCAACACGATCACGCCAGCGAACAGCCAGCTGCCCAGGCCGGAAAAATCACGCTTGCTGGTCGTGGCGATCGACGCCATGACAGCAAAGATGATCGCGGTGCCGCCGAAGGCCGTCATGATCAGCGAGGCCCCGTTAGAGAAATGCAGGATCTGCTCGATCAGTCTCGACAGCATCAAGCCCATGAAGAAGGTAAAGCCCAGCAGCACCGCCACGCCGAGGCCGGAGTCCTTGGTTCTTTCAATCGCGTAGAAGAAGCCGAAGGCGATCGCCAAAAAGGCGATGAAGCTGATCATCGGGCTGCCGGCAAACAGCGAGAATTTCAGCTGCACGCCGATCCAGGCGCCGAGCACGGTCGGAATCATGGACAGCGCCAGCAGCCAATAGGTATTCCTCAGCACGCGATGACGAACCGCGAATACATCGCTAGTCGCGCCGTACATACTTTGAAGTTGCTGATCCATAAATGAAATACTCCTGTATTGAGGTCGATACGTTAGCACCCTGACAGCGGGCGCCAGCGGAGCGCGACGCTGCCAAAAACATAATTTAACCGATTCCGTAGATGGGAGTCTATCCGATATTTTCAATGCCGGCCCGCCCAAAACGCTTCGCTGATGGGCCATTTGACCCTCCATTCATGCTAAAATCCTCGGTTAATCAGGATTCCCTGCAATTCCCTTAACCCCTTAATATTATTGGAGTTTTTACAGATGGCAATCGAGCGCACCCTGTCGATCATCAAACCCGACGCCGTGGCGAAAAACGTGATTGGACAGATCTACTCTCGGTTCGAAGGCGCTGGCCTGACAATCGTCGCTGCGCGCATGATGCAGCTCTCCCGCGCCGAGGCCGAGGGTTTCTACGCGGTGCACCGCGAGCGACCCTTCTTCAAGGATCTGGTCGACTTCATGATCTCCGGCCCGGTGATGGTGCAGGTGCTTGAGGGCGAGAACGCCATTCTGAAGAACCGCGACCTGATGGGCGCGACCGATCCGAAGAAGGCCGACAAAGGCACTATCCGAGCCGATTTTGCCGATTCCATCGATGCTAACGCAGTGCACGGTTCCGACGGCCCAGACACTGCCAAGGTCGAGATCAGCTACTTCTTCCCGTCGCTGAACGTCTACTCGCGCTGATCGGCGCGGGACCAACGGTAGCCGCCATCACGCGTGGCATCAGGAGATATCGTCATGGCGGCAACCACCAATCTGCTCGATCTCGATCCGCCTGCACTGGCTCGCTGGTGCAGCGAGCTCGGTGAGAAGCCATTCCGTGCCAAGCAATTGCAGCGCTGGGTTCACCAGTTCGGCGAGAGCGATTTCGATGCCATGACCGATCTGGCCAAGTCGCTCCGAGAAAAACTTGCGCATCACGCGACGGTCTCAGCGCCCGGCATCATCAGCGATAACCTGTCCTCCGATGGCACGCGCAAATGGCTGCTGGAGGTAGGCGATGGCAATGCGGTCGAGTGCGTCTTCATTCCCGAAGAGAATCGCGGCACGCTCTGCGTGTCGACGCAGGCTGGCTGTGCGGTCAATTGCCGTTTCTGCTCGACGGGCAAGCAGGGCTTCTCGCGCAACCTCTCCATCGGCGAGATCATCGGGCAATTGTGGATGGCTGAGTCACTGCTTAGACGCAGCAAGGGTGTGCCTGCCGGCCCCAAGGGCGAGCGGCAAATCACCAATGTGGTGATGATGGGCATGGGCGAACCTTTGCTCAACTATGAGCCGACCATTGCCGCATTGCGGCTGATGCTGGACGATAACGCCTACGGCTTGTCGCGTCGCCGTGTCACTGTATCCACCAGCGGCGTGGTGCCGATGATCGACAAGCTCTCGCAGGATTGTCCGGTAGCGCTTGCGGTATCACTGCATGCATCGAATGATGCGCTTCGTGACGAGTTGGTGCCCCTGAACAAAAAATATCCGCTGCGCGAGCTGATGAGCGCCTGTCAGCGCTACCTTGAATTTGCTCCGCGTGACTTCATCACCTTTGAATACTGCATGCTGGATGGCGTGAATGACAGCGACAAGCATGCGCGCGAACTGATGGCGCTGGTCGCCGACGTGCCGTGCAAATTCAACCTGATCCCCTTCAACCCGTTCCCTGAGTCCGGACTCCGACGCTCGCCGAATCCGCGCATCAAGGCGTTCGCGCAAATTCTGATGGATGCCGGCATCGTGACCACTGTACGCAAGACGCGCGGTGACGATATCGATGCCGCCTGCGGGCAGCTGGCCGGCGAAGTTCAGGACCGCACCCGAGTGCAGCAGCGCATGCAGAAGATGACGGAATACCAGCAGAAATACGGCAAGGATTTTGGCCTCATCGTGGAGATTTCCGACTGATGCGCGCGTTACCCATTGTGATGGCGAGCGTGCTGCTCGCGATGGCCGGCTGCGCAAGCGTGCCCGCCGATGCGCTGTCTAGCGGCACGCAACAGGCCGATTCGCAGCGTCGTGCCGAGATTCGCCTCCAGCTCGCATCGGCGTATTTTGCTGAAGGTCAGTATGCGACGGCGCTGGCAGAGCTTGATCAGGCCTATTTGACTGGTCAGCGGCGCGCAGATGTTCTTGGGCTGCGCGCGCTCGTGCTGATGCAACAGGGCGACTCCGCTGCGGCAACGCGCAGCCTCAAGCAGGCATTGCAGGCAGAGCCCGACCATCCCGGCTTGCTCAACAATATGGGTTGGCTGCTGTGCGAGACCGGTCACTACGACGAAGCACAGACCTATTTCAGGCGCGCGCTGGCCAACCGCAGCTACGCGACCCCGGGCAAGGCACTGCTGAACGCCGGGCGATGCAGTGAGCGCGCTGGTCGACGCGACGAGGCCGCAGAATTTTTTCGTCAGGCGCTCAGGGTTGATCCCGGTCAGCTGGGTGCGCACGCGAGCCTCGCCCGGCTCGCGTTCGAGGCTGGCGACTATGCTCGGGCGAAAGCTCACATGCTGCGCGTATTGTCCGGCGATCGTCCTGAGAAAGATGATTACCTGATGGCGATAGCCATCGAACGCAAGCTCGGTGATGCCGCCGCCGAACAGAGCCTTGCGCAGCAATGGCAAAAACGTTTCGCTGGCACCGCGCGCGAGCCCGGTTCCGTGCTGGACAACGCTAATGAACGATAAAGCACCCGACAACTCCGATGACCTGACCGGACTCCTCGGTTCTGGCGAGGCGCCTCTATCTGACGCGCAGCCCGCGCCTGCCGAAGCGCCGGCTTCGGCATCTGCAGTGGCCGTCGCCGTGGTAACGGCAGAAGCTGCCGCGACAGTTACCACCGCAGAAACCACAGCAGAAGAGCACGCAGCAGAAACTGAAGCAGCAGAGATAACAGTGGACTCCGCAGCAGTAGAGAACGACACAGCAGCAGAGAGCGCCGCAGAGAACATCACCGGATTTGCATCTGACATCACAGACGAATCAGCGTCTGTGGCCGTCGAACACGCATGGGTGCCTCCGGATGTACTTCCCGGCGAAGTCTTCGCTGCCCGGCGCGAGGAATTGCGCTGGTCTCTGGAAGAAGCGGCCACGCGGCTAAAACTCACGCCGCGTCAGGTCAGCGCACTCGAAGCGAATGACTTTGCCTCTCTGCCTGGCATGTCCAGCGTGCGCGGCTTCATCCGCTCCTACGCCAAGGCACTGGGGCTGGATCCTGAGCCTTTGCTGGAGATGGTGGCCCGCGAGCCCAATCCTGCGCAGGGGCCGATGGTGTTGCGCCGCCCCTTGCCATCCAATGGTTTCCCCGGTCGCCCGTCGGCGCCGCCGCCGCGCAAGAGCAAATGGCGCAACAGGATTATTCTGGCGGTGGTCTTGCTGGTGGCAGGTTTCGCCGCCGGGTTCGAAGCGTATCGTTCGCAGTGGGTGCAGATCCCTCCGATCGACCAGCTGATGGCCGAGATTCCGTTGCCCGATCTCGGGCTGCGCGAGTTCTTTGAGGTCTCGTCGGCCGACGCAGAGCAGACCGAGTCCGGCGACACCTTGTTGGCCAAGGCAGTGCCGAGCATGGCAAAGCCGCCACCAGCACCGGCACCGGCGCCCGCGCCCGCGTTGCAGCTCAAGCTGCGCGAGGATGCCTGGGTCGAGATTACGACGTTCAGCGGCGAACGCATCGTGTCGCAACTGATCAAGGGCGGCACCACCGCGGCATTCGACATCACCGAGCCGTCGGTACTGGTCGTCGGCAATGCGGCGGCGGTCGAGGCGCGTTTGCGCGGCCAGCTGCTGAACCTCAAGGCCGTTGCGCGCGACAACGTGTCCAAACTCAGCATCAAGTGAGACAGCGATGAACGCATCTTGCCCGGCATCTCCGATTCCCTCCGGCCCGCTCACGCGGCATCGCACTCGCCAGGTCGAGGTCCGTCATGGCGATAAGGTGGTGGTCGTGGGCGGCGACGCACCCATCATGGTGCAATCGATGACCAACACCGACACGGCCGATGCGATAGGCACAGCGATTCAGATAAAAGAACTGGCACGCGCGGGCTCGGAAGTGGTGCGCATCACCGTAAACACACCCGAAGCGGCGGCTGCCGTGCCGGCGATTCGTGAGCAGCTCGATCGCATGGATATCGCTGTACCGCTGGTCGGCGATTTTCACTACAACGGTCATCAGCTGCTGACACAGTATCCCGAGTGCGCAGAAGCCTTGTCCAAGTACCGGATCAATCCTGGCAATGTAGGGCAGGGGGCGAAGCGCGACACGCAGTTTGCACAAATGATCGAAGTCGCCTGCAAATATCAGAAGCCAGTGCGCATTGGCGTGAACTGGGGCAGTCTCGATCAGGCTTTGCTCGCGCGGGTCATGGACGAGAATGCGCAGCGCGCAGAACCTTGGAGCGCGCAGGCAGTCATGTACGAGGCGCTCGTGACTTCCGCGCTCGACAACGCAAAACGCGCCGAAGCGCTTGGCTTACCGGGCGATCGCATTGTGCTCTCATGCAAAGTATCTGGCGTGCAGGATCTGATCGCGGTGTACCGTGAACTTGCTCGCCGCTGCGACTATCCGCTCCATCTTGGTCTGACCGAGGCCGGCATGGGTAGCAAAGGCATCGTTGCTTCGACGGCGGCGCTCTCGGTGCTGCTGCAAGAGGGTATAGGCGACACGATACGTATTTCACTGACACCCGAGCCGGGTGGCGATCGCACCCGCGAAGTCATCGTCGCGCAAGAAATTTTGCAGACGATGGGCTTGCGCAAATTCACGCCGATGGTCATTGCCTGTCCCGGCTGCGGGCGCACGACATCCACGGTGTTTCAGGAGCTGGCAGATCGCATACAGACCTATCTGCGAGAGCAGATGCCGGTATGGAAGGGTAGGTATCCGGGCGTCGAGGAGATGAACGTGGCCGTGATGGGCTGCATCGTCAATGGCCCCGGCGAATCCAAGCACGCCAATATCGGTATCAGTCTGCCCGGCACGGGCGAGTCGCCTGCTGCACCGGTATTCGTGGATGGACAAAAGACGGTCACCCTCCGGGGTGAGCGTATCGCAGAAGAATTTCAGGCGATTGTGCTGGACTATGTCCAGACACGATACGGCCATCAGTAAACGGTATACAGCACATGGCAGAGACCAAGAAAAGCGAGAAAATTCTCGGTGTAAAGGGGATGAATGACATCCTTCCCGAGGATGCCCCGTTGTGGGAGTTGTTTGAAAACACCGTTCAATCCGTATTGCGCAGCTATGGCTATCAGCAGATACGCACGCCCATCGTCGAGCCAACGCCGCTGTTTGCGCGTGGCCTTGGAACCGTGACCGATATCGTTGAAAAAGAGATGTACTCATTCACCGACAGCATGAACGGTGATGAGCTGACCTTGCGCCCGGAGTGCACGGCAGGGGTGGTGCGCTCGGTACTGGAGCACAACCTCACCTATGATGGTCCCAAGCGTCTGTGGTACGAGGGCCCGATGTTCCGTCATGAACGTCCGCAACGTGGCCGTTACCGGCAGTTTCATCAGGTGGGTGCAGAGGCCGTGGGGTTTACTGGTCCCGATATTGATGCCGAGCTGATCATGCTGTGCCAGCGTCTGTGGGACGACCTTGGACTGAGTGGCATACGCCTCGAGATCAATTCGATTGGCGATGCGCAAGAGCGTCACGCGCATCGCGTTGACCTGATTGCCTATTTCGAGCAGCACAAAGATCAACTCGATGCCGATGCGCAGCGCCGCTTGCACAGTAACCCGCTGCGCATTCTCGATACCAAGAATCCGACGATGCAGGAGATGGTGAACAACGCCCCCCAGTTGATCGAGTATCTGGGTGAGGAATCGCGCGCACACTTCGAGGGAGTGCAGCGCTTGCTCAGACATAACAACATTCCGTTCACCATCAATCCGCGACTCGTGCGCGGCATGGATTACTACAACCGTACCGTGTTCGAATGGATCACCGATCAGCTGGGCTCTCAGGGCACCGTGTGTGGCGGTGGTCGTTATGATCCGCTCGTCGAGATCTTTGGTGGCAAGCCAACCCCGGCAGTGGGTTTTGCCATGGGGGTCGAGCGGCTACTGGAGCTGATGAAGGCAACTTCCGGCGAGATCTCACGCAGCCAGTGCGATGTGTATCTCGTGCATCAGGGGGAAGCCGCGCAGCTTCAGGCATTCACATTGGGCGAGCGCTTGCGCGATGCCGGGCTCGATGTTGTGCTACATTGCGCGTCGTCTGGCGGTGCGGGCAGCTTCAAGTCGCAAATGAAGCGTGCCGATGCCAGTGGCGCTGCGTACGCGATCATTCTTGGCGAAGATGAAATCGCGAACGGTACTGCGACAGTCAAGTATCTGCGGGATGCCGACGCGTCCGACAATCAGCGCAGCGTCGCACTGGAGGCGGTCGCCGATCATCTGATCGATCACATGACCGCGGACGGCGATCACGACCATGGCCATCTTCACGCGGGCCAGATTCACACCCATCACTGAGACTACTCATGGCTTACGATCTCGAAGAACAAGAACAGATCGCCACGCTCAAAGCGTGGTGGAACCAGTACGGCAACCTGATCACCTGGGTGGTGACGGCGGCGCTGCTGTCGTTTGCTGGCTGGTCCGGTTGGAAATACTATCAGCGCGATCAATCAGGCAAGGCGGCGATGCTCTACGAAGAAATCGTCAAGGCAGGTGATGCAAAAGACCCGGCGAAGGTAGCGCGCGCCGCCGAAGATATCAAGGACAAGTTCAGCGGCACTCCCTACGCACAAATGGGTGCGCTGACTGCGGCTAAATCCGCGTTCGATGCGGGCGACATGAAAGCTGCGAAAACGCATCTGCAATGGGTGGTCGATCACGGCAAGAGCGAGGAGTTCAAGGCGATTGCCCGCATACGACTGGCCGGCGTGCTGCTCGACGAAAAAGCCTACGATGAAGGCCTCAAAGTGTTGACCTGGGATTTCCCTGAGCAGTTCGCCGCGCTGGTGGCGGATCGCAAGGGCGATCTGCTGTACGCGCAGAACAAGCCCGAGGAAGCACGCAAGGAATTTCAGGCGGCACTGGAAAAAACCGAGATCAAAAACCCGGCGCGTCAATTGATTCAGCTGAAGCTCGATGCGCTCGGCGGCAAAACGCCCACTGCAGGCTGAACGCTCAGATGATACCCATGATGAATCGTATTGCGCCCATAGCGGTGGCTGTCATGCTCGCGGCTTGTTCCTCGCTGAATCCTTTTGCCAGCAAGCCAAAGAATTCGCCCACGCCACTGATGAGTTTCACGCCCAGCATGGCCGTTCGCGTTGTCTGGTCGGTGAACATCGGCAAGGCGGGTAATCAGGTGCTTCGTCCGGCCTACAGTGAAGATCGCTTGTTCGTCGCCAATGAGAACGGCGAGCTGATGAGCATCGAGCCGTCGAATGGCAAGATCGCCTGGAAAATCAACACCGGGACTCGTCTGGTGTCAGGCGTCGCGGCAGATGGTGGCACCGTCGTCGTTGCGGGTGCCGAGGGTGTGGTGCAGGCATTTGATGCTGCATCAGGCCAGAAGCGCTGGAAATTCGACGCCTCGACCGAAGTGCTTTCGGCACCTGCGATTGGCAATGGCACCGTAGTACTGCGCAGTCTGGACAACCGCATCGTTGCGCTAGACGCCGGCACCGGAAACCGTCGCTGGTACTTGCAGCGCAACACGCCGGCACTGGCGTTGCATGCCGCGCCCGGCATTGTTGTTTCGGACGGGCTGGCGTTCGTGGGCTTGCCTGCGGGCCGTCTGATCGCGTTGTCCTCGCTAAGCGGCGCGCCGCGCTGGGAAGTCGCCGTGGCCGAGCCACGCGGCGCCACCGAACTGGAGCGTGTCTCTGACGTGTCCGGCACTCCGGCATTGATGGGGCGCGATATTTGCGCGACCTCGTATCAGGGCCGCATTGCCTGTGTCGATGCTGGCAATGGCACCCTGCGTTGGGCCAGAGAGTTATCGTCGGCAGTCGGTCCGGGTATCGATCAGCGTTATGTGTTCGCCGCTGACGACAAAGGCAATTTGCAGGCCTTCGCGCGCGAGACAGGAAGCAACCTCTGGCGCAACACCAGCCTTGCATGGCGAGGACTATCAGCGCCGGTATCGTTCGGGCGCGCAGTCGTGGTCGGCGACCGCCAGGGCTATCTGCACTTCCTCTCGCGCGAAGAAGGCGCGATGCTGGCCCGCTTGTCGACCGATGGCAGTGCCGTCAGCGCTACGCCGCTGGTAGCTGGATCGAACCTGATCGTCCAGACGCAAGATGGCAAGCTGATGGCAGTTGCCTCTGACTGAGCAAGACACCACGAAACGACTAATTTGCCGGCATGGCCGGCACCTGACGGGGAGCCTTGGGGCACGGTCCAGTGTCACCCGGCTCCCCGGAGATTTTAATGAAGCCGGTAATAGCACTCATCGGCCGACCTAACGTCGGCAAATCAACTTTGTTCAATCGCCTCACACGGAGCCGCGATGCGCTGGTGGCCGACCTGCCGGGTCTGACCCGCGATCGCCACTATGGCGAGGGCAGGATAGGTGCGCGTCCGTTCCTGGTGATCGACACGGGTGGCTTTGAGCCGGTCGCCAAGGAGGGCATCTTGCATGAGATGGCGAAGCAGACCAAGCAAGCAGTTGCCGAAGCCGATGTGGTCGTATTCCTCGTCGATGGCCGACAGGGTCTGACGCCGCATGACAAGACCATTACCGAGTTTCTGCGCAAGTCTGGCAACCAGGTGATGCTGGTGGTGAACAAGTCGGAGGGCATGAAGTACACCTCGGTGACCGCTGATTTCTATGAGCTCGGCCTGGGTGATCCTTATGTGATTTCTGCTGCGCACGGCGATGGTGTTGCTGATCTCGTCGAGCAGGCGCTCGATCTGGCGACCAAAGCGCACGCGCAACAAGAAGAAGAAACACCCGCTGCAAAAGGCATTCGCATCGCCGTCGTCGGCAGGCCAAATGTCGGCAAGTCTACGATGGTGAACACCCTGCTGGGTGAAGAGCGCGTGATTGCATTTGACATGCCGGGTACGACGCGTGACTCGATCGAGATACCCTTCGAGCGCAATGGCAAGCACTACTCGCTGATTGATACGGCCGGCATACGTCGCAAGGGTAAAGTGTTCGAGGCTATCGAAAAATTTTCAGTGGTGAAAACACTGCAATCGATTTCGGAAGCGAATGTCGTGCTGCTGCTGCTTGATGCGCAACAGGATATTTCCGAGCAAGACGCGCACATCGCTGGTTTTGTGCTGGAGGCGGGCCGTGCACTGGTAGTGGGAGTAAACAAATGGGATGGGTTGACCTCGGATCAACGTGACCACATCAAGCGCGAGATCGATCGCAAGCTCGGCTTCCTCGCATTCGCGAAAATGCATTTCATTTCCGCGCTCAAAGCCTCGGGTATCGCACCACTGATGAAGTCGATTGATGCCGCCTATGCAGCGGCGATGGCAAAACTACCTACACCTCAGCTCACGCGTGCTTTGCAGGAGGCGATAGATCATCAACAACCTCGGCGCAGAGGTTCGGTGCGCCCCAAGCTTCGTTACGCGCACCAGGGCGGGCAGAATCCCCCGGTGATTGTTATTCACGGTAATGCGCTCGATGCGATCGATGCGAATTACAAGCGTTACCTAGAGAAACATTTTCGCGAAAGTTTTTCTTTAACGGGCACACCATTGCGCATAGAGTTGCGCTCAGGAAAAAACCCTTTTTCCAGACAGGAATAGATTTGCGTTTTCTCCTGTGTCGTTTGCCAGTGTGCGGCAAAATCGATTACATTCGCGTCGTGGACCTTTTTCTGGTGCTTGTACTTTTTTGCACCATCCCAATCTGCTGAACTTGACAATAAAACGGAGCTTCCATGAGCAATAAAGGGCAACTGCTTCAGGATCCATTCCTGAATGCCTTACGAAAAGAGCACGTTCCTGTATCCATCTATCTAGTAAATGGCATCAAGCTGCAGGGACACGTGGAGTCGTTCGATCAGTACGTTGTGCTGCTGCGCAATACCGTTACCCAGATGGTGTACAAGCACGCTATCTCGACCGTGGTGCCCGCTCGCGCCGTTAATCTGAACTCCGATTCCGAATAAGCTTCCCGAGGCCTCGCCGGCCGGAATCCATCTGATGAGAGCCGCGCTGGTAGGTGTCGATTTTGGCAAGGGTGATTTCCTCGCCAGTCTTGAAGAGCTTTCGCTTTTGGCAAAATCCGCGGGCGCAGAACCCATCGTCAGCATCACCGGGCGCCGCGCCGGGCCCGATGCCGCGCTATTCGTCGGCTCCGGCAAGGCGGACGAGATTGGTGACGCTGTCGCCGATCTCGGCCTCGATCTCGTCATTGTTAACCACGCCTTGTCGCCCGCTCAGCAGCGTAACCTTGAGCGGCACCTGAAGGTCAGGGTGGTCGACCGCACTAGTCTAATCCTTGACATCTTCGCCCAGCGCGCGCAGAGCCATGAGGGCAAAGTACAAGTCGAGCTGGCCCAGCTCAAGCACCTGGCGACCCGGCTGGTTCGTGGCTGGACCCACCTTGAGCGCCAGAAGGGCGGTATTGGCCTTCGGGGCCCGGGCGAGACCCAGCTCGAGACGGACCGCCGGCTGATCGGTGCCCGTGTGAAGATGCTGCAGTCAAAGCTGGACAAGCTGCAGCGCCAGCGCGCCACGCAGCGCCGCGCACGCGAGCGCAACCATACCTTCTCGGTGTCGCTGGTCGGGTATACCAATGCGGGCAAGTCAACTTTGTTCAACAACATGACCAAAGCCGGCGTTTATGCGGCTGATCAGCTGTTTGCGACGCTGGACACGACTTCCCGCCGCGTGCATCTGGGCGAGGCCGGCAACGTGGTGGTGTCGGATACGGTCGGATTCATCCGCGACCTGCCGACTCAGCTGGTGGCGGCGTTCCGCGCAACGCTCGAGGAGACGATTCATGCCGACCTCTTGCTCCACGTGGTCGATGCTGCCAGCCCGGTACGCAATGAACAGATTGAGCAGGTCAATGCCGTGCTGACCGAGATTGGGGCTGATCATGTGCCTCAGGTACTGGTCTGGAACAAGATCGACCTGGCGGGCCTTCCGCCAGCAATCGAGCGTGATGAATATGATAAAATCTGCCGAGTTTTTGTCAGTGCGCACACGGGTGAAGGCGTCGATTTGCTGAGACAGGCGATTGCCGAATTCGCGCGAGCTGCTGGCGGTGACCCAGTGCGAAATCCGCGGGACGATACCGGCATCGATGCCGCCGAACTGGCCTCCGGATCTCGCCTCTGACCACGACGCCTGTGGTCACCGTGCCTGAATCGGCGTTTCACTCAAGATTAAAAAAGATCACACCGCGGAACGCGACAGCATGCTCGGACACCTTATCAACAAATTTCGTCTCCTGTTTTCGCTGAATGATCCGCGCTGGGGCAGAGGCTCCGGCGACGATGGTCAGGAGCCACGCCCGAACAACCAGCGACCCAACGACGGTCCGCCGGATCTCGACCAGCTCTGGCGCGATTTCAATCAGCGCTTGAACCGTCTGTTCGGTGGCAAGGGCGGTGGTCGCGGCGACGGCGGCGGCGGCTTGCCCGGCGATGCGCGCGGTGCCAGCATCAGCGCAGGCGTGGTGGCGGTGGTCATCGGCTTCCTCTGGCTGGTCAGTGGTTTCTTCATCATTCAAGAGGGTCAGACGGGTGTCGTCATGACCTTCGGTAAATTCAGTCATTCCACCCCGCCGGGCTTCAACTGGCGCTGGCCATACCCGATTCAGACGCATGAGATCGTCAACCTCTCGCAGGTGCGCACGGTCGAGGTGGGTTATCGAAGTAATGTGCGCAACAAGCTCGCGCGCGAGTCGCTGATGCTGACAGATGATGAAAACATCATCGACATACAGTTCGCCGTTCAGTACCGGCTCAAAGATGCATCCGAGTGGGTGTTCAACAACCGCGATCAGGAAGAGACGGTCAAAGAAGTTGCCGAAACAGCGATCCGCGAGATTGTTGGCAAGAGCAAGATGGATTTCGTGCTGTACGAGGGCCGCGAAAAAGTCGCTTTCGATACCAGCACGTTGATGCAGCAGATTCTCGATCGCTACAAGATCGGCGTGCTCGTCACGAATGTCACGATGCAGGCAGTGCAGCCTCCCGAGCAGGTACAGGCAGCGTTCGACGATGCGGTCAAGGCAGGTCAGGATCGCGAGCGTCAGAAGAACGAGGGTCAGGCGTATGCGAACGACATCGTGCCTCGCGCGCGCGGTGCCGCCTCACGGCTGCTGCAGGAATCTGAAGGTTACCGTTCGCGCGTGGTGGCAAATGCCGAGGGCGAGGCCGCGCGCTTCAGCAAGATTCTGGTCGAGTACCAAAAAGCGCCGGCCGTGACTCGTGATCGCATGTATATCGAGGCCATGCAGCAGATTTTTACCAGCACGACCAAGATCATGGTCGATACCAAGTCCAACAACAGCATGATTTACCTGCCGCTCGACAAGTTGATTGCGCAGACCGCTGCAGAATCAGCGGCAGCGTTGCATCAGGCGCCAGCGCCATCCGCTGAGGGTGCCGTACCCGCGACCGAGGGTGCGAGGCTGCCCGAACCCAGAAGCCGCGACAGCCGTAGCTCACGCGACCGGGAGACTCGCTGATGAACCGTCTACTCTCCACGGTCATTGCCAGTCTGATTGCGCTGGCGATACTGATGTCCACCTTGTTCGTGGTCGACCAGCGCCAGTTCGCGATCGTGTTCGCACTGGGCGAGGTCAAACAAGTGATCAAGGAACCCGGTCTGCACTTCAAGCTGCCACCGCCCTTCCAGAACGTGATCTTTCTCGACAAGCGCATCCTCACGCTGGATACCCCCGAGCCTGACCGTTTCATCACCGCTGAGAAGAAAAACATTCTCGTTGATGCATTCGTCAAATGGCGCATCGTCGATCCGCGCCTGTACTTCATCAGCTTCGGCGGTGACGAGCGGCGCGCCCAGGACCGCATGGCGCAGATCGTCAAGGCAGCACTGAACGAAGAGATCACCAAGCGCACTGTGCGCGAGGTGATTTCCGGCGAGCGCGGCAAGGTAATGGATGCAATCCGCACCAAGGTGGCCGAAGAGGTCAAGCAGATTGGCGGGCAGATCGTCGATGTTCGACTGAAGCGCGTTGACTACGTGGAGCAGATCAATAATTCAGTTTATGAGCGTATGAAGTCCGAGCGTGCCCGCGTCGCCAATGAATTGCGCTCGACCGGTGCTGCCGAGTCGGAAAAAATTCGTGCCGATGCAGATCGCCAGCGCACCGTGATACTCGCCGAAGCTTATCGTCAGGCCGAATCGGTACGCGGTGACGGTGACGCCAAAGCGGCTCGGATCTACGCGCAGGCCTTTGGGCAGAACCCTGATTTTTACAAATTCTCTCGCAGTCTTGAAGCGTATCGGGAGAGTTTCAAAACCCGCAGTGATGTGTTGCTGATCGATCCCAATTCGGAGTTCCTGAAATACTTCAAGGCGCCCGGCGGTGCCCGCAAATAACAGGTAGCCGGGTGTCGTCCAGCCTGCTGCTCGCATTCGGCTTGTTCTGCGTGTTCGAAGGGTTGTTTCCCTTTCTGGCGCCGGGCCGCTGGCGCGAGACCTTCCTGCAGTTAGCCCGCCTGTCTGACGGCCAGATCCGTTTTTTTGGTCTGGCGGCCATCCTGTTTGGTATCCTGCTGCTCGCTTTTCGTTTGGTTGTTTCCGACTCCTGATTTAAAAACAGATTGTCATGCCTAATTGGCTACTTCCCGAGAACATTGCTGACGTCCTTCCCTCTGAGGCCCGCAAGACTGAGGAGTTACGGCGTGGTTTGCTGGACCAGTTCCGCCGCTATGGCTACGAACTGGTCATGCCGCCGATGCTGGAGTATGTGGACTCGTTGATGCCGTTCCCGGATCAGGATATGGACCTGCGCATGTTCAAGCTGGTGGATCAGCTCTCTGGCCGCACCATGGGTCTGCGCGCCGACATGACGATACAAGTGGCGCGTATCGATGCGCACCTGCTCAACCGAAAGGCGGTGACGCGGCTGTGCTACGCCGGCAGCGTGTTGCATGCGCGCCCGTCCGGATTTCACACAACACGCGAGCCGCTGCAGATCGGTGCCGAGATATATGGCCATGCCGGGCTGGAGGCCGACATCGAGATTCAGTCGCTGGCGCTGGCCTCAGTGCAGCTGTCCGGATTGTCGAAGGTCACGCTCGATCTGTCGCACAACGGCATCTTGCACGCGATCCTGGAAGACGATGAGCGCGCCATCAGGCAGTACACCGAGATCGTCGGCATGCTGCGCTCCAAGGATTTGCCCGGGCTGAAGGCGTTTACCGCAGGTTTTGCTGTCACTGTGCGCGATGCGTTGGCAGCGCTGATGGCCTTGCACGGCGACGTCAGTGTGCTGCAGCGTGCGCGCGAGCTCCTGCCATCCAAACCCGGAATCACGCAGGCGCTGGATGAACTCGCCGTGCTGGCCAAGTCGGCTGCTGATGTCAGAGTGAACATCGACCTCGCCGATCTGTCAGGCTATCAATACGAGAGCGGTGCGATGTTTGCGCTGTATGTCGAAGGCTTGCCGAACGCGGTCGCGCGCGGTGGACGCTACGATCATGTCGGCGAGGCCTTCGGTCGCGCTCGACCGGCGACCGGTTTCTCGATGGACTTGCGCGAAGTTGCGCGTCTGCTGCCTGCGGCCGCGCCCGCAAGCGCGATTCGTGCGCCGTGGGGTAGGGAGCCTGCGCTGACATCGCTGATCGCCTCGCTGCGTGCGCAGGGAGAGATCGTCATACAGCTGCTGCCTGGTGAGGCAAGCGGCGAACAGGAATTCGATTGCGATCGCGAGATCGTCGCCGAGGGTGGGAAATTTCTAGTGAAAGCACTGCAGTGAGGCATAGACCTAGCGACGACGTTGCGCCGCTTGCAAACCGACGCATGTAAAAGATCAGTAAAAATCCGGAAATCCGCAAATATCATGGCTAGAAACGTAGTTGTCATAGGCACCCAATGGGGCGATGAGGGCAAGGGCAAGGTAGTCGACTGGCTCACCGATCATTCACAGGGCGTGGTTCGCTTTCAGGGCGGACACAACGCGGGCCATACGCTCGTCATTGGCGGCCAGAAGACGGCATTGCAGCTGATCCCCTCGGGCATCATGCGTGCTGGCGTTGCCTGCTATATCGGCAATGGCGTGGTGTTGTCAGTGCCCGACCTGCTGCGCGAGATCGACAAGCTCGAAGCGTCCGGTATTGAAGTGTCCAACCGTCTGAAGGTGTCCGAGGCCTGTCCGGTCATTCTGCCTTACCACACCGCACTGGATGCCGCGCGCGAAGCCAAGCGCGGTGACGCCAAGATCGGCACCACCGGCAAGGGCATCGGCCCGGCGTACGAAGACAAGGTGGCGCGTCGTGCGATCCGTGTCGCCGATTTGCTCAACGAGAAGCGCCTCGAAGAAAAGCTGCGCGAGAACCTCGACTATCACAACTATGTACTGGTCAATTATCTGAACGCACAGTCGGTTGATTATCAGAAGACCTTTGATGACGCGCTGGCCACGGTGCCACGCATTCGCCCGATGGTGACGGATGTCTCGAGCGCCTTGCATGCCGCGCACAAGGCCGGCGCAAATTTGTTGTTCGAGGGCGCGCAAGGCAGTCTGCTCGATGTTGATCACGGTACCTATCCGTATGTCACTTCGAGCAATTGCGTGGCAGGTAATGCCGCGGCCGGTTCGGGTGTGGGCCCGAACATGCTGCACTACGTGCTGGGCATTACCAAGGCCTACACCACCCGAGTCGGCTCTGGTCCTTTCCCGTCCGAGCTGCCGACCGATCAGGGCACAGGCAAGCACCTCGCTTCTGTCGGACATGAGTTCGGTACCGTGACCGGGCGTGCGCGCCGCTGCGGCTGGTTTGATGCCGCGCTGCTGCGCCGCTCGGTGCAGATCAATGGTGTGTCCGGCATGTGCTTAACCAAGCTCGATGTGCTCGATGGTCTCGATTCGCTGAAGCTCTGCACGGGCTATAAGCTCAACGGCAAGAACGTCGATATTTTCCCGGTCGGAGCCGAAGAGGCTGCCGGCTGCGAACCCATCTATGAAGAAATGCCTGGCTGGAAAACGCCCACCGTTGGCGTGAAGGCCATGAAAGATTTGCCCGCGACCGCCCGCGCCTATATCGCACGCATTGAAGAGCTGGTCGGTGTGCCGGTGGATATGGTGTCCACGGGACCGGATCGCGAAGAAACCATCGTGCTGCGGCACCCCTTTGCCTGATCCCTGCATGCCACAGGAGAACGGCAGTGGTCATCTGTGGATCTCCTGGGATGAGTATCATCGCGCGGTAGAGTTGCTTGCCAAGCAGGTGCATCAGTCCGGCTGGCAGTTCGATCAGGCGCTGTGTCTGGCGCGCGGAGGCTTGCGAGTCGGCGATGTTTTTTCGAGATTGTTCAAGGTGCCATTGGCGATCCTGTCGACCAGCTCGTATCGCGAGGCCTCCGGCACGCAGCGCGGTGAGTTGGATATTGCCACCAGCATCACCTCGACCGCCGGGCCGCTGGCCGGGCGCATACTACTGATCGATGATCTGGTGGACTCCGGCATCACGTTGCAGCGCGTGCAGGAGTATCTGAGGCGACATTTTGCGCAGGTGGAGGAGGTGCGCTCAGCGGTCATTTGGTACAAAGCCTGCTCGGTAATGCACCCGGATTATTATCTCGAGTATCTGCCGGACAGCCCGTGGATACATCAGCCGTTCGAGCACTACGACGATATCACGCCAGACAAGCTGTGACTGCCCCGAAAGCGCACTTTAGCCACCTCGCACGGAAACCCCATGGAAGACAGTGAACGTTTACAAAAAACGCTGAGCGAATTGAGATCAGCACAGTCCCGGCTTGATCAGTTGGATCAGGATCAGTCCGCGCTGTTGGAGCGCCTGGACAAGGCGCGTCGTGCTCAGCGGCGGATCAATTACTACCTCTCGGCGCTGGTGGTGCTGTGCGCTGCGATTACCGCAGTGGCGGTCTATGTGCTGGCGAAAATGATCTAGCAACGCAGTGACTTGGCGCGTGGGCGAAAAAAAAGAGAGCTTGCTGTCGCAAACTCTCTTTTCCGGATCTGGTGCCCACGGAGGGACTCGAACCCCCACACCTTGCGGCACATGGACCTGAACCATGCGCGTCTACCAATTCCGCCACGTGGGCCAAAGAAGGCGAGATTATAGCGGAATAATCCCCTAAGTCAAC
>JACCDM010710955.1_pt1 | contig 19646 bp, 5 predicted proteins | sample 7445851 | NCBI WGS metagenome assembly JACCDM01 (sample SAMN15323438, study PRJNA562643) | freshwater metagenome | isolation source: river surface water | place: USA:Blue River Watershed | collected 2017-08-16
AGAAATTATCTTAAATATCTTTGATATTATCCATGATTCTTCTTTTAACAATTTATTAAACACTAACAGATTGTTAAAAAGTTTCCAATCATATTTTTTAAAAAAGTCAAAATTAATAAAGTACCAAATAAATTACACAGATCCTTCCAATTTTATTTATATAGCTAACAAACAAAAACTTGAAAACTTTTATAAATACGGTTCTTGGAAGTATAATGAAATTCGGGATTTGTACATGAAATATTTTGAAGAAAAAGAAATAATATTCATTAATTGTTCAATCACATCTTTTCCTATTTATCCAAATATGACTTATTGTAATCTCCAAAACAACAAGTTGACTACTTTTCCAATACAACCAAAAATGACTGGTTGCAATCTCCAAAACAACAAATTAACTACTTTTCCAACACAACCTGAAATGACTGGTTGTAATCTCCAAAACAACAAGTTGACTACTTTTCCAATGCAACCAGAAATGACTTATTGTTATCTAAAAAACAACAACTTAACTACTTTTCCAGTACAACCTGAAATGACTTATTGTCATATTTACAAAAATAATTTAACTACTTTTCCAATACAACCAAAAATGACTGGTTGCAATCTCCAAAACAACAAATTAACTACTTTTCCAATACAACCAAAAATGACTAGTTGCAATCTTGAAAACAACAAGTTGACTACTTTTCCAAAACAACCAAAAATGACTGAATGTCATATACAAAACAATAACTTAACTACTTTTCCAACACAACCTGAAATGACTTATTGTTATCTCTCCAATAACAATTTAACTACTTTTCCAATACAACCAAAAATGACTTATTGTTATCTCTCCAATAACAAGTTGACTACTTTTCCAATACAACCAAAAATGACTTATTGTTATCTCTCCAATAACAATTTAACTACTTTTCCAATACAACCAAAAATGACTTATTGTTATCTCTCCAATAACAATTTAACTACTTTTCCAATACAACCTGAAATGACTTATTGTCATCTCTCTAATAATAACTTGACTACTTTTCCAACACAACCTGAAATGATTTATTGTTATCTCTTTGATAACAAGTTGATTACTTTTCCAATACAACCTGAAATAATTGAATGTCATCTCCGACACAACAAGTTAACTACTTTTCCAGTACAACCAAAAATGACTTATTGTCATCTCCAAAACAACAAGTTGACTACTTTTCCAACACAACCTGAAATGACTTATTGTTGTCTCCAAAACAACAAGTTGACTACTTTTCCAGTACAACCAAAAATGACTTATTGTTATCTCCAAAACAACAAGTTGACTACTTTTCCAATACCATCTTGGATAAAAAGACAATTCCCACATGTTTTAGTAGTCGTATATTCATTTATTGTATGGACTTGTGTACTCATTTCTTCAGTTTTGATTTTCAGACTTTTTAATTTTCCATGTCCTAATACTGACATATTCCTAACTGTTTTTGTAGTTATGTTTCTGGTAATGTAGTAAACTAGTAATTAAGATTATTTATAATTTTTGAAATAAAAACAGAACAATGCGAATCATAGCAAGATGAACTATTATCTAATTTGTTAAAAAGTTCCAAAGTATCTTTATAAGTTATACAATTAGTATTTAAATTATACATAGAGACATAATTATCATTTTCTTTATTTAACATCTTAATCTATTTTCAAAAAATCTTATTATTTGAATTTTGTTTAATTCTTTAAGATTCTCAACTTTCAAAATGTCTGTCTAAAGAAAACTTTGTACTAAAAAATTTTTTACAAAAAATACACATTGACATTGACATTAGAAATTAGAAATTACTTTTTTAGTCTTAAAAATATTCCAAATACTACTAAACTAGATAAAAAAAATAATAATTATCATTAACTTTTAGTACAATTTTATTTAGTTTTTTAAAATATTCCAATAATATTTTAAAAAATCTATACAAGAATATATATAAATATATATTGAAATTTTCTATCAAATTTTTTTTTTTTATTTTATTTCTATAGAAATTCTAAGAGTCTAAAAGTTTTTTTTCAAAAAATTCCAAGAGTTATCTTTAAAGTATCTATTTGTCATCTCTAAAGTATCTCTACATTTAGTTGTTAAGTTATATCTTTTTAGTACATTAAAGAGAAGTTTAAAATATTTTATGAGGAGTACTTTTATGTATCTCTAAATATGTACTAAAAAGATACTAATTTATACATAAATACTGCATAAATAAGTTAGTGTGTGTGAGCATTTATTTTTTTTTTTTAAGATGTACTTTTCTAAAAAATATACAAAAAAATTTCTTAAGATATACAACAGTAATTAGTAAGAAATTGGTTCTAGAAAAGTTTATAGAATGTTTACAGAATGTTTTTATAGGTAAAGTATACAAGAATATCCCGTGACACTCACCGATATTTACAGGTAATTGGTAAGAATCTGTTCTAGAAAAGTTTATAGAATGTTTACAGAATGCTTTTATACTAATTTAATAATTATTATTAACTTTATTTAGTTTTAATAATTTTTACAGTCTGTCAGATTTCTATAGAAATATTTTTGTTTTTGTTTTAAAAAGTTTAAAAAATTTCTATAAGAATCTTACAGAACAACATAACATGATAAAAATGTTCTGAATTGATAAGCTATACCATATTCTGTATAAACTATATTTAAATCTGGTATAAATGACATTTTAAATTACACAAATAAATAAAATTTTCGTTTAAACTATTTTAAAAATATCATTTATAGTATCAAATGGAGTTAGATATTCAAAAAGCGTCTAATTTATTAGAAAACGATAAATATTTAGAAGCTGAAGAAATTCTTTCTAAATATTTAAATTTACCATTTGAAAGTTTACCATGTTCTTTTTGGTATAATTTAGGGATATGTTATAGAAAACAATCTAGATTAAACGAAGCAAATGCAGCTCTTATCAATGCTACAAATAGTAAAGAACCATTTAACACTTCTTTTTATGAATTAGGTAGATTACATGGAGAATCTATTTCTTTTCATAGAAGTCACGATATTAGTGCTAGTCATTTTAAAAAGAATCCTTTACAAAAATCTAAAGATATTATTTATTCATGTTTTGGAGAACAAAAAATTATACACGATATCTTATCAGAACTTCCAAGTATAGAAAATTATTGCATTGATATTGGAGCAGGTGACGGACTTACATTTTCTAATACTTATAATTTATTTAAAAATGATTGGAAAGGATTATGCGCAGAAGTTAATTCAGAAGCTTTTAGTAATTTAGCAAAGAACTATCAAGACTTTGAAAATGTAAATCTATTTAAAGGTTTTGTTACCCCGGATAATGTTAAATCTTTATTCCAATTAAATTCTGTACCAAAAAATTTTGGTGTACTTTCTTTAGATATAGATTCATATGATTATTATGTATTAAAAGAAATTTTAAAAGAATATAAACCTGTTTTAATGTGTGTTGAGATTTGCGAAGTTTGCCCACCACCTATTAGATTTACTTTAAAATACCCTATAAAAACTGACATGTATAAAAATGGACTTTTACAATTGTTTGGTCAAAGCATTTGTATGTTAAATGATTTGTTACTACATTACAATTATTCCTTAATTCAACTTGAATACAATAACGCCTTCATTCTTAGAAACGATTATATAAATTATTTAAAGACTTTTAAAGTTATAACTCCTGAAGAAGCATATCAGACTGGATTATTAAACAAAAATGATTATCATTTAAAGTTATTTTGGAGTTATAAAAACATTAATTTAATGCAAAATACACCAATTGAACAAAGAGTTCAATTCTTAAAAAATACTTTACAAACTCAAAATAAATTAGATTCATATATTTGTTACTAAATATTATCTGTCAGATTTCTATAGAAATATTTTTGTTCGCCGATATTTACAGGTAATTGGTAAGAAATTGGTTCTAGAAAAGTTTATAGAATGTTTACAGAATGCTTTTATACTATCTATGGTAACAATGTTTTCAATTTTTAGGGAAAAATAACACCAATTCCCTAAATAGATTCTAAAAAAGTTTACAGAATATTCACAAAATTACCAGGAATCTGTAAACATTACTTTTCAGAATTCCTCAAAGTTTTCTAAAGAATTCTTACCAGGAATCTGTAAACATTACTTTTCAGAATTCCTCAAAGTTTTCTAAAGAATTCTTATAAATTTTTAATAAGTCAATTCTTTCAGGTATTCTTTAATACTAAATTCAAAATCTTCTTCTGTTATACATAATAGATGATATATCTCTAATTTATCAAAAGTATCTAGAACTTTATTCTCAAAATAGTCTGGGTAAATTATCATGCATTTTTTTAGTTGAGTTTTAAAAATATCAAGTATCACATTTTGAAGTATAAAAACAGAAGCATTTAAGTCTTTTTTAACTGTATAACTATCAATAGTTATTTGAAATATCTTTGGAGATTTTTTTATACATTCAATTGTTATATTGTTAGTATTATTAAAAATAGTATGAAGATACTCGACTAATATGTATTTTCTTTTGTTATTTTCCTGACATTGTATTATAAATTCTAATATATTAGATTCACTAATCATACTTGTATATTAAAAACAATAAAATTAATTTGTCATCAATACGTTAACTCTATTAAGAATTTTTTTATAATAGATGCTATGTAACTTTTAGTTGGTTTTATAAAAATACAACATATTGTAAATCTAGAAGGTTTTTTATAAGATTCTAAATCAAAGTCTGTATACTTAAGAAGAAAAAGTTCAAATTGTTTTTTAAAAATTTCTTTTATACAAGGTGTTAACAATTTTATTGTATCGTCTATTTTTTTCTTAAATGCAACAGATTTATCATCTACTTTATCTATTATTCTAAAAATTTTAGAAGTTTTATTAATACATTGAACAGCCATATTTTCAGGATAATCAATATTATTAAAAATTTTATGTAAATAATTTACACATATAAATTCATAATTTTCTCCATAAGACTTATCAATATTTGTTAATATAGAAAGTATATCATTTGTATTCAAGTATGATATATTATTGCATACATCAAAAATATTTTTAACAATTATCTCTTCATTTTGAACTTCTTTTGTTTTTTCATTTGTCAATGCACTAGTAACTGTTTTAATAATATTTATAATACTCATATTGTTAACTATTTTACAACTTTCATAATGTCTTTCTAAAGTAAACTTTTTAGAAAATATTTTTTTACAGAAAATACAAAGCATTTAATTTTTATTTAGAAATTTTTTTTTAAAAATGGCGTTTTTAATATATTTTTTTTTAAACATTTACACATTTTTAAAAGAATTCTTGAAATATTTACAAATATATCACTAAATATATCTCTTAGATTTTAAAAACAAATTCTATTACACTAAATTATACTATATTTCACATAATCAACTACTATTTTCACAATTAAATAAATTACCTAAGCATCTAAATTTAAGAGTAATTATTAATTTATAAAATATAAAAAAATCAATCAAACTTATTTGTCAAATTTATACAAGAATATATATAAATATATATTGAAATTTTCTATCAAATTTTTTTTTTTATTTATATATTTATATATTTTCTATAGAATTTCAAGAGTCTAAAAGTTTTTTTCAAAAATTCCAAGAGTTATCTTTAAAGTATCTACTTGTCATCTTTAAAGTATCTCTATATTTAGTTGTTAATTATATCTTCTTAGTGCATTAAAGAGAAGTTTAAAATATTTTATGAAAAGTACTTTATGTATCTCTAAATAATATAGTACATAACAGTAATTAGTAAGAAATTGGTTCTAGAAAAGTTTATAGAATATTTACAGAATACTTTTATACTATCTACGGTAACAATGTAATAAAGTATACAAGAATATCCCATGACACTCGCCGATATTTACAGGTAATTGGTAAGAAATTGGTTCTAGAAAAGTTTATAGAATGTTTATAGAATGTTTATAGAATGTTTTTGTACTAATCTAATAATTATTATTAACTTTATTTAGTTTTTAAAAATAATTTTTACAGTCTGTCAGATTTCTATAGAAATATTTTTGTTTTTGTTTTAAAAAGTTTAAAAAATTTCTATAGAAATAGAATCTTCAATGAAAAAATTTTACTGAGAATGTTTTTTGCCTTTGATATGATTTTCTAATTTACTTTTAGAATCTAAAAAGGAAGACTTACATTTGTTACAATACCATTTGTTATCTCTTTTCTCTAAATACTTGTCTACAATTTCTGGCTCTTCTAAATCTATTCTAATACTTGTGTCAATATTTCTTATAAGACTTTTACCACTTTTACATACTTTTACATTTAAAAATTTGGTACCATAAGACTTTACTTCTTCATTGTGAGTAATAATAAATATATTTCTAAATTGATACCTTAGTTTATTCAAAACTTTACAGAATTCTGTTAGATTTTCAGTGTCCAAGTTTCCAAAACCTTCATCAATAATCAAGTTTAAAAAGTTATTGTTTAAGAACATTTTCGATAGAGAAATTCTTAGAATAATATCCAAAATAAACTTTTGAAAACCACTTGCCAAGTCTACTGGTATTTTTTCTAAACTCTTACCTTCACTTCCGGCATCTATTGTGTAAATTTGAATGTCTTTATCCCATTCGATACTTATTTGAAAATCAGTAATAATGTTTAAGTAGTAGTTAACATATTTTTCTAAAGATGCACATACAGATTTAAGAATAGTGCTTTTAATACCAGTCTTTTTGTCAATAAGCTGAGAATAAACATCAAAGAATTCATAAGAATTTTTGTTTTCTTCAATAGCTTCTATCAATTTTAGCTTTTCTTGATACTTTAAAGATAATTGATGATAATCACCCTTAGTTTCTTCTTTTGTAGAATCTAATATCTTATTGATGTCTTCTAACTTTTCTTCTAAAAGTTTAATAGAATCCCATACTTCTGTATTCCTTACTTTACGGTGTAATTGATAGTCTTGTATTTTTTTGTCTAACTCTTGAAGTTTTTTAGTATACAAGTATCTTAACTTTTTCTCTATATCTTCTAAATCTTTGTTAAAATAGTAATTGTTAACTGCTATTACTTTTTTTTCTATATCAGAATACTTTTCTTTATGTTTAATTTTTTCAGCATTTCTAATTTTCTTTTCTTCGTTAGAAATACATTTCTTATTATTAAGAAGTACATCTTTTTTTCTAAATAGTTCTTCTAATCTTTCTTGTAACTTTTGGTTGTCCAATTCTGATAAAAATTTAGAGTTATCTAAACAATTTTGACAAGTACCAAATGTTAAAAATTTTTGAACATTTTCTTTATCGATAGTCATCAATTCTTTTGTTCCTTTAATTTCATTCTGTATGTCTTCTTCGCTTTCAACTAGCTCACAATATTCTCCATTGCACTTTTCTAATTGTTCTAAATATACTACAGCATCCTCTTTATGACTCAAAAGATAAAACTTGTATTCTGAAAGTTTATCTTTGGCTTCTTCAGAAAATCCTGTAGTGTCTTTATAATTTGATTTCTTTCTTAATTCTTCAAGAACACTAATATTTTCAGTAGTTTCTATTTCATTATTTACTCTTAATTTTTCTAATTTGTAAGTTAACTGTATATTTTCTTTTTTCAAGTTTTCAATGTCATCAATAGTGTCACCAATAACAGTATTAGTGTATTCTTCAATAGACTGAAAAATTCCTATATCTTTATTATATTCTTTATACAAATCTTTTAATTGTCTTAACAAACTGTTACGTTCCTTTTTCATTTCTTCTATTTTACAATTACTTTCATCTTGTTTCTTTAATTCAAGTTGTAATACATCATTGTTCACGTCTTGATAATGTTCAAGTTTATTAGTATATTCTTTACCTAATTTTCTAAGAACAGATTTTTCAATCTTTACATCATTTTCAATAGTGTCAAAAAAGTCTATATTAAGGAGACTATTTATAAGCTGAACAAGACCAGTTTTATGAGAATCTAATAGAAATTGTCTATTTTGCAAAGCAGTAGTAAAACTTATAAAATTTTCAAAACTACCTATACCTATTTCTTTACAAACAAATTGATAAGTTTCATCAATAGTTGCTTTAGTGATAAGTTGTCCATTTTTTTTAACTGTAAATTCATCTGTGGGGGAATTTCTAAATTTTTTTCTATATAATATATACTCATCATTCCCTTGTTTCAATGTTACAGCAGCATACCCACTTTTAGTATTTTTATTAACTATATCATTTCGCTTTCCTCGAATGTTTTTATTAAAAAGAATGAAAACAAGTATGTCTATAAAAGAAGACTTTCCAGTTTTGTTTTTACCATTAATAACAACTAAATCGTGTAAAAAATCTTTAAAATCAACAATATTATCTTCTCCATAACAATACAAATTACTCCATTCAAGTCGTTGGATTACAAAATTCTTTAAAAAACTTTCACCTATACTACTCATTTTAGAATGATGATAATCCAGTATTTTATCTATAAGATGTTCTTTGTTCATTTTCTGTAAAGTTTCTTTAATAATAGAGTCATGTGAAAATTTAAACTGTGTTTCTGTAATCGGGTCATCTGTATTTTGAATAGACTCTACAGATACTATGTCATCCAAACAAATAATTTTATCTAAAGGAGCAATTTTTTTCAACTGTTCAAATGCGGCATCTAAAAACGCTTTAGAACACTGAGAATACTTAAAACAAAAATAAGTTATAGTTTGAATATTTGGGTCATAATCAGGAATATAAAGATTGTCATTTTTTGCATAAACATTCAAATAAATTTCTTTTAATGGAATACCTACAAATTCCCCAGAACAGTCCCTCAAGTCCCATAAGATGTAACCATGGTTTAAATCTTCTCCTTTATTTTTCTGAACAAAAGACCCACAGTAAGCAATGTTTGGTTTCAAAAACTGGTAATTATGAATATCTCCAAGTAAAGTAATATGGTAATCTTTAAAGTCTTCTGTAGTTAATTTAGCGTTAACAACTTCCATTTTATTATAATACTTGGCATTTTGTATCTGTTCATGACAAATAGCTATACGAAGTCTTCCATTATCTACAATCTGAGGACTTTTTTTATCAATAAGAGAATAAACATAAAAATCTACATTATCAAAACCAAATGTTTGAAGACCATCAATACGAGAAGTAACACTGTATACTTTAACAAATTTACTCCGGAAATTTAACAAACTTACATTATCAACAGTATTATTTAAATTAACATTACAATCATGATTTCCAGGAATAACAATAGTAGTAATTTGAGATTCTTCCAACATTTGTATCATTTCTAAAAATAGTTGTATTTCATCAGTAAACAATGTGTTTTTGTGTTCAAAAATATCACCAGCAATCACAAGAATACTTTTACGAGGGTCATTACGAATAGTATTTACCAAAATTAAAAAGGAATTCCTTATATTAATGAAGTTACGTTGAATGATATGAATATCGCTAATGTGGTAAATTACTTCGAGCATTTTATCTAGATAACAAAAAGAATTTTTTTCAATTTTATTTTGGAATAATTTTTAAGAATCTTCCAAAATGAGATAGGAAAAAATGTTCAAATTATTCCAAAATAAAACCGACAAATGCGGAATTCATTTTGGAAGATTCTTAAAAATTATTCCAAAATAAAACCGGCAAATGCGGAATTCATTTTGGAAGATTCTTAAAAATTATTCCAAAATAAAACCGGCAAATGCGGAATTCATTTTGGAAGATTCTTAAAAATTATTCCAATTTCATTTTGGAAAAAATTGAATTTAAATTCCAAAACAAATTTTACATGCATATAACATATGTTATATGCATGTAAAATTTGTTTTGGAATTTAAATTCAATTTTTTCCAAAATGAAATTGGAATAATTTTTAAGAATCTTCCAAAATGAATTCCGCATTTGCCGGTTTTATTTTGGAATAATTTTTAAGAATCTTCCAAAATGAATTCCGCATTTGCCGGTTTTATTTTGGAATAATTTTTAAGAATCTTCCAAAATGAATTCCGCATTTGTCGGTTTTATTTTGGAATAATTTGAACATTTTTTCCTATCTCATTTTGGAAGATTCTTAAAAATTATTCCAAAATAAAATTGAAAAAAATTCTTTTTGTTATCTAGATAAAATGCTCGAAGTAATTTACCACATTAGCGATATTCATATCATTCAACGTAACTTCATTAATATAAGGAATTCCTTTTTAATTTTGGTAAATACTATTCGTAATGACCCTCGTAAAAGTATTCTTGTGATTGCTGGTGATATTTTTGAACACAAAAACACATTGTTTACTGATGAAATACAACTATTTTTAGAAATGATACAAATGTTGGAAGAATCTCAAATTACTACTATTGTTATTCCTGGAAATCATGATTGTAATGTTAATTTAAATAATACTGTTGATAATGTAAGTTTGTTAAATTTCCGGAGTAAATTTGTTAAAGTATACAGTGTTACTTCTCGTATTGATGGTCTTCAAACATTTGGTTTTGATAATGTAGATTTTTATGTTTATTCTCTTATTGATAAAAAAAGTCCTCAGATTGTAGATAATGGAAGACTTCGTATAGCTATTTGTCATGAACAGATACAAAATGCCAAGTATTATAATAAAATGGAAGTTGTTAACGCTAAATTAACTACAGAAGACTTTAAAGATTACCATATTACTTTACTTGGAGATATTCATAATTACCAGTTTTTGAAACCAAACATTGCTTACTGTGGGTCTTTTGTTCAGAAAAATAAAGGAGAAGATTTAAACCATGGTTACATCTTATGGGACTTGAGGGACTGTTCTGGGGAATTTGTAGGTATTCCATTAAAAGAAATTTATTTGAATGTTTATGCAAAAAATGACAATCTTTATATTCCTGATTATGACCCAAATATTCAAACTATAACTTATTTTTGTTTTAAGTATTCTCAGTGTTCTAAAGCGTTTTTAGATGCCGCATTTGAACAGTTGAAAAAAATTGCTCCTTTAGATAAAATTATTTGTTTGGATGACATAGTATCTGTAGAGTCTATTCAAAATACAGATGACCCGATTACAGAAACACAGTTTAAATTTTCACATGACTCTATTATTAAAGAAACTTTACAGAAAATGAACAAAGAACATCTTATAGATAAAATACTGGATTATCATCATTCTAAAATGAGTAGTATAGGTGAAAGTTTTTTAAAGAATTTTGTAATCCAACGACTTGAATGGAGTAATTTGTATTGTTATGGAGAAGATAATATTGTTGATTTTAAAGATTTTTTACACGATTTAGTTGTTATTAATGGTAAAAACAAAACTGGAAAGTCTTCTTTTATAGACATACTTGTTTTCATTCTTTTTAATAAAAACATTCGAGGAAAGCGAAATGATATAGTTAATAAAAATACTAAAAGTGGGTATGCTGCTGTAACATTGAAACAAGGGAATGATGAGTATATATTATATAGAAAAAAATTTAGAAATTCCCCCACAGATGAATTTACAGTTAAAAAAAATGGACAACTTATCACTAAAGCAACTATTGATGAAACTTATCAATTTGTTTGTAAAGAAATAGGTATAGGTAGTTTTGAAAATTTTATAAGTTTTACTACTGCTTTGCAAAATAGACAATTTCTATTAGATTCTCATAAAACTGGTCTTGTTCAGCTTATAAATAGTCTCCTTAATATAGACTTTTTTGACACTATTGAAAATGATGTAAAGATTGAAAAATCTGTTCTTAGAAAATTAGGTAAAGAATATACTAATAAACTTGAACATTATCAAGACGTGAACAATGATGTATTACAACTTGAATTAAAGAAACAAGATGAAAGTAATTGTAAAATAGAAGAAATGAAAAAGGAACGTAACAGTTTGTTAAGACAATTAAAAGATTTGTATAAAGAATATAATAAAGATATAGGAATTTTTCAGTCTATTGAAGAATACACTAATACTGTTATTGGTGACACTATTGATGACATTGAAAACTTGAAAAAAGAAAATATACAGTTAACTTACAAATTAGAAAAATTAAGAGTAAATAATGAAATAGAAACTACTGAAAATATTAGTGTTCTTGAAGAATTAAGAAAGAAATCAAATTATAAAGACACTACAGGATTTTCTGAAGAAGCCAAAGATAAACTTTCAGAATACAAGTTTTATCTTTTGAGTCATAAAGAGGATGCTGTAGTATATTTAGAACAATTAGAAAAGTGCAATGGAGAATATTGTGAGCTAGTTGAAAGCGAAGAAGACATACAGAATGAAATTAAAGGAACAAAAGAATTGATGACTATCGATAAAGAAAATGTTCAAAAATTTTTAACATTTGGTACTTGTCAAAATTGTTTAGATAACTCTAAATTTTTATCAGAATTGGACAACCAAAAGTTACAAGAAAGATTAGAAGAACTATTTAGAAAAAAAGATGTACTTCTTAATAATAAGAAATGTATTTCTAACGAAGAAAAGAAAATTAGAAATGCTGAAAAAATTAAACATAAAGAAAAGTATTCTGATATAGAAAAAAAAGTAATAGCAGTTAACAATTACTATTTTAACAAAGATTTAGAAGATATAGAGAAAAAGTTAAGATACTTGTATACTAAAAAACTTCAAGAGTTAGACAAAAAAATACAAGACTATCAATTACACCGTAAAGTAAGGAATACAGAAGTATGGGATTCTATTAAACTTTTAGAAGAAAAGTTAGAAGACATCAATAAGATATTAGATTCTACAAAAGAAGAAACTAAGGGTGATTATCATCAATTATCTTTAAAGTATCAAGAAAAGCTAAAATTGATAGAAGCTATTGAAGAAAACAAAAATTCTTATGAATTCTTTGATGTTTATTCTCAGCTTATTGACAAAAAGACTGGTATTAAAAGCACTATTCTTAAATCTGTATGTGCATCTTTAGAAAAATATGTTAACTACTACTTAAACATTATTACTGATTTTCAAATAAGTATCGAATGGGATAAAGACATTCAAATTTACACAATAGATGCCGGAAGTGAAGGTAAGAGTTTAGAAAAAATACCAGTAGACTTGGCAAGTGGTTTTCAAAAGTTTATTTTGGATATTATTCTAAGAATTTCTCTATCGAAAATGTTCTTAAACAATAACTTTTTAAACTTGATTATTGATGAAGGTTTTGGAAACTTGGACACTGAAAATCTAACAGAATTCTGTAAAGTTTTGAATAAACTAAGGTATCAATTTAGAAATATATTTATTATTACTCACAATGAAGAAGTAAAGTCTTATGGTACCAAATTTTTAAATGTAAAAGTATGTAAAAGTGGTAAAAGTCTTATAAGAAATATTGACACAAGTATTAGAATAGATTTAGAAGAGCCAGAAATTGTAGACAAGTATTTAGAGAAAAGAGATAACAAATGGTATTGTAACAAATGTAAGTCTTCCTTTTTAGATTCTAAAAGTAAATTAGAAAATCATATCAAAGGCAAAAAACATTCTCAGTAAAATTTTTTCATTGAAGATTCTATTTCTATAGAAATTTTTTAAACTTTTTAAAACAAAAACAAAAATATTTCTATAGAAATCTGACAGACTGTAAAAATTATTTTTAAAAACTAAATAAAGTTAATAATAATTATTAGATTAGTACAAAAACATTCTATAAACATTCTATAAACATTCTATAAACTTTTCTAGAACCAATTTCTTACCAATTACCTGTAAATATCGGCGAGTGTCATGGGATATTCTTGTATACTTTATTACATTGTTACCGTAGATAGTATAAAAGTATTCTGTAAATATTCTATAAACTTTTCTAGAACCAATTTCTTACTAATTACTGTTATGTACTATATTATTTAGAGATACATAAAGTACTTTTCATAAAATATTTTAAACTTCTCTTTAATGCACTAAGAAGATATAATTAACAACTAAATATAGAGATACTTTAAAGATGACAAGTAGATACTTTAAAGATAACTCTTGGAATTTTTGAAAAAAACTTTTAGACTCTTGAAATTCTATAGAAAATATATAAATATATAAATAAAAAAAAAAATTTGATAGAAAATTTCAATATATATTTATATATATTCTTGTATAAATTTGACAAATAAGTTTGATTGATTTTTTTATATTTTATAAATTAATAATTACTCTTAAATTTAGATGCTTAGGTAATTTATTTAATTGTGAAAATAGTAGTTGATTATGTGAAATATAGTATAATTTAGTGTAATAGAATTTGTTTTTAAAATCTAAGAGATATATTTAGTGATATATTTGTAAATATTTCAAGAATTCTTTTAAAAATGTGTAAATGTTTAAAAAAAAATATATTAAAAACGCCATTTTTAAAAAAAAATTTCTAAATAAAAATTAAATGCTTTGTATTTTCTGTAAAAAAATATTTTCTAAAAAGTTTACTTTAGAAAGACATTATGAAAGTTGTAAAATAGTTAACAATATGAGTATTATAAATATTATTAAAACAGTTACTAGTGCATTGACAAATGAAAAAACAAAAGAAGTTCAAAATGAAGAGATAATTGTTAAAAATATTTTTGATGTATGCAATAATATATCATACTTGAATACAAATGATATACTTTCTATATTAACAAATATTGATAAGTCTTATGGAGAAAATTATGAATTTATATGTGTAAATTATTTACATAAAATTTTTAATAATATTGATTATCCTGAAAATATGGCTGTTCAATGTATTAATAAAACTTCTAAAATTTTTAGAATAATAGATAAAGTAGATGATAAATCTGTTGCATTTAAGAAAAAAATAGACGATACAATAAAATTGTTAACACCTTGTATAAAAGAAATTTTTAAAAAACAATTTGAACTTTTTCTTCTTAAGTATACAGACTTTGATTTAGAATCTTATAAAAAACCTTCTAGATTTACAATATGTTGTATTTTTATAAAACCAACTAAAAGTTACATAGCATCTATTATAAAAAAATTCTTAATAGAGTTAACGTATTGATGACAAATTAATTTTATTGTTTTTAATATACAAGTATGATTAGTGAATCTAATATATTAGAATTTATAATACAATGTCAGGAAAATAACAAAAGAAAATACATATTAGTCGAGTATCTTCATACTATTTTTAATAATACTAACAATATAACAATTGAATGTATAAAAAAATCTCCAAAGATATTTCAAATAACTATTGATAGTTATACAGTTAAAAAAGACTTAAATGCTTCTGTTTTTATACTTCAAAATGTGATACTTGATATTTTTAAAACTCAACTAAAAAAATGCATGATAATTTACCCAGACTATTTTGAGAATAAAGTTCTAGATACTTTTGATAAATTAGAGATATATCATCTATTATGTATAACAGAAGAAGATTTTGAATTTAGTATTAAAGAATACCTGAAAGAATTGACTTATTAAAAATTTATAAGAATTCTTTAGAAAACTTTGAGGAATTCTGAAAAGTAATGTTTACAGATTCCTGGTAAGAATTCTTTAGAAAACTTTGAGGAATTCTGAAAAGTAATGTTTACAGATTCCTGGTAATTTTGTGAATATTCTGTAAACTTTTTTAGAATCTATTTAGGGAATTGGTGTTATTTTTCCCTAAAAATTGAAAACATTGTTACCATAGATAGTATAAAAGCATTCTGTAAACATTCTATAAACTTTTCTAGAACCAATTTCTTACCAATTACCTGTAAATATCGGCGAACAAAAATATTTCTATAGAAATCTGACAGATAATATTTAGTAACAAATATATGAATCTAATTTATTTTGAGTTTGTAAAGTATTTTTTAAGAATTGAACTCTTTGTTCAATTGGTGTATTTTGCATTAAATTAATGTTTTTATAACTCCAAAATAACTTTAAATGATAATCATTTTTGTTTAATAATCCAGTCTGATATGCTTCTTCAGGAGTTATAACTTTAAAAGTCTTTAAATAATTTATATAATCGTTTCTAAGAATGAAGGCGTTATTGTATTCAAGTTGAATTAAGGAATAATTGTAATGTAGTAACAAATCATTTAACATACAAATGCTTTGACCAAACAATTGTAAAAGTCCATTTTTATACATGTCAGTTTTTATAGGGTATTTTAAAGTAAATCTAATAGGTGGTGGGCAAACTTCGCAAATCTCAACACACATTAAAACAGGTTTATATTCTTTTAAAATTTCTTTTAATACATAATAATCATATGAATCTATATCTAAAGAAAGTACACCAAAATTTTTTGGTACAGAATTTAATTGGAATAAAGATTTAACATTATCCGGGGTAACAAAACCTTTAAATAGATTTACATTTTCAAAGTCTTGATAGTTCTTTGCTAAATTACTAAAAGCTTCTGAATTAACTTCTGCGCATAATCCTTTCCAATCATTTTTAAATAAATTATAAGTATTAGAAAATGTAAGTCCGTCACCTGCTCCAATATCAATGCAATAATTTTCTATACTTGGAAGTTCTGATAAGATATCGTGTATAATTTTTTGTTCTCCAAAACATGAATAAATAATATCTTTAGATTTTTGTAAAGGATTCTTTTTAAAATGACTAGCACTAATATCGTGACTTCTATGAAAAGAAATAGATTCTCCATGTAATCTACCTAATTCATAAAAAGAAGTGTTAAATGGTTCTTTACTATTTGTAGCATTGATAAGAGCTGCATTTGCTTCGTTTAATCTAGATTGTTTTCTATAACATATCCCTAAATTATACCAAAAAGAACATGGTAAACTTTCAAATGGTAAATTTAAATATTTAGAAAGAATTTCTTCAGCTTCTAAATATTTATCGTTTTCTAATAAATTAGACGCTTTTTGAATATCTAACTCCATTTGATACTATAAATGATATTTTTAAAATAGTTTAAACGAAAATTTTATTTATTTGTGTAATTTAAAATGTCATTTATACCAGATTTAAATATAGTTTATACAGAATATGGTATAGCTTATCAATTCAGAACATTTTTATCATGTTATGTTGTTCTGTAAGATTCTTATAGAAATTTTTTAAACTTTTTAAAACAAAAACAAAAATATTTCTATAGAAATCTGACAGACTGTAAAAATTATTAAAACTAAATAAAGTTAATAATAATTATTAAATTAGTATAAAAGCATTCTGTAAACATTCTATAAACTTTTCTAGAACAGATTCTTACCAATTACCTGTAAATATCGGTGAGTGTCACGGGATATTCTTGTATACTTTACCTATAAAAACATTCTGTAAACATTCTATAAACTTTTCTAGAACCAATTTCTTACTAATTACTGTTGTATATCTTAAGAAATTTTTTTGTATATTTTTTAGAAAAGTACATCTTAAAAAAAAAAAATAAATGCTCACACACACTAACTTATTTATGCAGTATTTATGTATAAATTAGTATCTTTTTAGTACATATTTAGAGATACATAAAAGTACTCCTCATAAAATATTTTAAACTTCTCTTTAATGTACTAAAAAGATATAACTTAACAACTAAATGTAGAGATACTTTAGAGATGACAAATAGATACTTTAAAGATAACTCTTGGAATTTTTTGAAAAAAAACTTTTAGACTCTTAGAATTTCTATAGAAATAAAATAAAAAAAAAAAATTTGATAGAAAATTTCAATATATATTTATATATATTCTTGTATAGATTTTTTAAAATATTATTGGAATATTTTAAAAAACTAAATAAAATTGTACTAAAAGTTAATGATAATTATTATTTTTTTTATCTAGTTTAGTAGTATTTGGAATATTTTTAAGACTAAAAAAGTAATTTCTAATTTCTAATGTCAATGTCAATGTGTATTTTTTGTAAAAAATTTTTTAGTACAAAGTTTTCTTTAGACAGACATTTTGAAAGTTGAGAATCTTAAAGAATTAAACAAAATTCAAATAATAAGATTTTTTGAAAATAGATTAAGATGTTAAATAAAGAAAATGATAATTATGTCTCTATGTATAATTTAAATACTAATTGTATAACTTATAAAGATACTTTGGAACTTTTTAACAAATTAGATAATAGTTCATCTTGCTATGATTCGCATTGTTCTGTTTTTATTTCAAAAATTATAAATAATCTTAATTACTAGTTTACTACATTACCAGAAACATAACTACAAAAACAGTTAGGAATATGTCAGTATTAGGACATGGAAAATTAAAAAGTCTGAAAATCAAAACTGAAGAAATGAGTACACAAGTCCATACAATAAATGAATATACGACTACTAAAACATGTGGGAATTGTCTTTTTATCCAAGATGGTATTGGAAAAGTAGTCAACTTGTTGTTTTGGAGATAACAATAAGTCATTTTTGGTTGTACTGGAAAAGTAGTCAACTTGTTGTTTTGGAGACAACAATAAGTCATTTCAGGTTGTGTTGGAAAAGTAGTCAACTTGTTGTTTTGGAGATGACAATAAGTCATTTTTGGTTGTACTGGAAAAGTAGTTAACTTGTTGTGTCGGAGATGACATTCAATTATTTCAGGTTGTATTGGAAAAGTAATCAACTTGTTATCAAAGAGATAACAATAAATCATTTCAGGTTGTGTTGGAAAAGTAGTCAAGTTATTATTAGAGAGATGACAATAAGTCATTTCAGGTTGTATTGGAAAAGTAGTTAAATTGTTATTGGAGAGATAACAATAAGTCATTTTTGGTTGTATTGGAAAAGTAGTTAAATTGTTATTGGAGAGATAACAATAAGTCATTTTTGGTTGTATTGGAAAAGTAGTCAACTTGTTATTGGAGAGATAACAATAAGTCATTTTTGGTTGTATTGGAAAAGTAGTTAAATTGTTATTGGAGAGATAACAATAAGTCATTTCAGGTTGTGTTGGAAAAGTAGTTAAGTTATTGTTTTGTATATGACATTCAGTCATTTTTGGTTGTTTTGGAAAAGTAGTCAACTTGTTGTTTTCAAGATTGCAACTAGTCATTTTTGGTTGTATTGGAAAAGTAGTTAATTTGTTGTTTTGGAGATTGCAACCAGTCATTTTTGGTTGTATTGGAAAAGTAGTTAAATTATTTTTGTAAATATGACAATAAGTCATTTCAGGTTGTACTGGAAAAGTAGTTAAGTTGTTGTTTTTTAGATAACAATAAGTCATTTCTGGTTGCATTGGAAAAGTAGTCAACTTGTTGTTTTGGAGATTACAACCAGTCATTTCAGGTTGTGTTGGAAAAGTAGTTAATTTGTTGTTTTGGAGATTGCAACCAGTCATTTTTGGTTGTATTGGAAAAGTAGTCAACTTGTTGTTTTGGAGATTACAATAAGTCATATTTGGATAAATAGGAAAAGATGTGATTGAACAATTAATGAATATTATTTCTTTTTCTTCAAAATATTTCATGTACAAATCCCGAATTTCATTATACTTCCAAGAACCGTATTTATAAAAGTTTTCAAGTTTTTGTTTGTTAGCTATATAAATAAAATTGGAAGGATCTGTGTAATTTATTTGGTACTTTATTAATTTTGACTTTTTTAAAAAATATGATTGGAAACTTTTTAACAATCTGTTAGTGTTTAATAAATTGTTAAAAGAAGAATCATGGATAATATCAAAGATATTTAAGATAATTTCT
>JACCDM011279607.1_pt1 | contig 19620 bp, 16 predicted proteins | sample 7445851 | NCBI WGS metagenome assembly JACCDM01 (sample SAMN15323438, study PRJNA562643) | freshwater metagenome | isolation source: river surface water | place: USA:Blue River Watershed | collected 2017-08-16
ACTACCTGACCAAAATCCGGAATTAACGTAGCGTCTAATGTAAAACTTTCGTTAACGCCATATTTAACATCCATGCCTCCGCTGCGTAAAAAAGTATTACTAGTTGTTCCATTTGCATAAGGCACCGTTCTTGATCCAGCAGATACATAAGGCAGTAATGACAACCTTAGTGGTGGTTCTATATTTTGAAGTCCCGTTATATCACCAAACTGATTGACATACCCATTTTGATTGGGATCTATTTTATTCCAAAACGCATTTTCATTACTTCCTCTATCATAACGTTCAAAATTTACGCCCCAGTCTTGTATTTCTTTTTTAGAAAAACGAAGCGCCGCATAAGGTATTTTCATTTCTACCGACCATCCATTTTGATGCATCTGCACTTTGCTTTCCCAAACTGCATCCCATGAGTAATCGGAAGGTGGACCAAACTGGCTACTTAAATTAGGGAGTAGTCTTGCATCGGATTGAACATTGCGGGTTGTTACTAAAAACTGAACCGCATTTTGATCATCGTTGTAGGTATCAAAAAAAACAGCAAAATAATCTACGTCTTTGCGCTGCTCACCATCCCTAGCTGTTAATTGCTTTCTTATATTTTGTGGCTTGTTGTACAATAAGGCACCCACATAAATAGCCTGATCGTCATACAAAATAGAAACCCTACTATTATTGGATGCAGAAGCACCCAACTGAGGACTAATTTGAATAAAATTAATAGCAGAATCAGATTGGGCCCATATTAGCTCATCAAGTGCTCCATCAATTTTAATTGCCGTGTTGATTTTAAGGGCTCCAATTTTTTTAGGTTGCGCAAAGCCAGACATCACTGCTACCATCAAAAGAAGAACTAAAATTATTTTGCGCATATATGTATATAAAATGGGGCAAAAATAGACGAATCTACCTTTGCCCCATTAAAAAAAGTACCAATGGTTAAAATAAAGAAACTAAAGGACCTACATTAGTTGAGTTTACTTTTTAGCGTACTTACCTGCTCTTGCAAATTATTAACCATGCCCGCAAGCTGGTTTACATCCCACCTTGGCACAGCACTCGCTTTTTGCAAAATATAAACTGCCTTCCATACTTCTAATACATCCTCGGCATTTACATGATATGGCTCATACTGCGGATTATCACTAATAAGCGTTAGGTTATTCTTTTTTTCGTTGTCGCGAACAATACGCTTGTACACCACGCCTTCGCTTTTTGAAAGTACCACGTAGGTGTTGCTATTTTTTACCTCATCAAAATTTTCTACTTTTTCACCTACAATTACACTACCACTTGGGGTTGGCAACATACTATCCCCTACAATCTCAAAAGCACGGTACTGCCCTGGGGCTAACATGGGAAGGGTAAAGGTATTAAGCTCGTCTACAAATTCAGGATCGGCGTAGCCAGCTAAATAACCAGCAGCAGCTTTAACCGGCACAAAACTAATTTGAGCAGACTCGGCAATCATTTTTAATTGCCTGCGACTTTCGAGGTAAGAAACTCCCTTTGGCGTACTTCCTGTAAGGTCTTGAAATAAGAAGTCCTCTAAACTGAGCTTGAATAAAGAACAAATAGCTTCCATCACCTCTAAACGAGGCTCTGCACGCTCTTCTTCGTAGGCGCCAACAAGGCTTCTTTTAATGTTTAGCTTATTTGCAAATTCTTCCTGGGTCCAACCACGCTGCTTGCGCAAGTGACGTAAATTTTTTCCGGCGTTTGACATAACTAATTGATTTAGCTGCAAAATACTAATATTTTTAGTATTACCAAATTTATTTTTAGTATTTTTCTATTTGTATCTTGCACCCATGGCAAAATCAGCGAAAAAGAAGGAAATCCCTACCATATTAATAACAAATGACGACAGCGTTACTGCCCCAGGCATTAAAGCCCTTGTAGAAGCGGTTAAAGGCCTCGGCAGAATTGTAGTAGTAGCACCCGACAAACCTCAAAGTGGCATGGGGCATGCCATTACCATTGGCCACCCCCTTAGGCTTCAAAAACTCCATATGTTTGATGGCGTAGAAACCTATAGTTGCAGTGGCACCCCAGTAGACTGTGTTAAACTGGCGGTAGACGTTGTTTTACATAAAAAGCCAACCATTTGCCTCAGTGGCATTAACCATGGCGCCAACCACTCTATCAATGTTATTTATTCTGGCACCATGTCGGCAGCATTAGAAGCGTCTATCGAAAGTATTCCTAGTATTGGATTTTCATTACTTGATTATAGTATTGACGCCGATTTTTCAGGCGCACAAAAGTATGTTCGCATATTGGTTGAAAAAATGTTGTCTGGCAAACCACTAGACAAACACCTATGCTTAAATGTAAACATCCCAGCTGTTGATGAAAAATTAATTAAAGGAATTAAAGTTTGCAAACAAGCATATGCCAAATACGAAGAAAAATTTGATCAAAGAAAAGATCCACACGGCAAAAAATATTATTGGCTAACCGGCGAATTTAAAAATCTAGAATCGGCTAAAGACACCGATTCATGGGCACTTAAAAATAATTATGTAAGTGTTGTACCTGTGCAATTTGATCTTACACATTATGGTCTTAAAAAGGCCCTAGAAACAAAATGGAAATTATGATATTCAAAAGAGACGATCTAAAATTAGGCATCCTACTTGGTTGTTTAACCCCTATTGTAGGACTTTTTGGCTATTACTTTTATAAATTTAGCCGCTTTACTTTAGCCGAATTTTTTGAAGTACTTATTTTACAAAAGTCTTTACTAACAGCAATTGTAAGCCTTTGCCTTATATGTAATGCGGTTGTTTTTACGCTGTACATTAATGCGCAAAAAGACAAAACGGCTAAGGGCGTATTTATTGCAACTTGTTTGTATGCATTAGCGTCCTTAGCCGTTAAGTGGTTTTTATAGATTTACTTTTTTCTTGGTGGTAATTTTAATGACACCATCTTTTGCTTCAGCGCCGTATTCCTTAATCACTGATTCGCCTTTTAATACTTGAACCGACTTGATTTGGTCTGGAGAAAGAGCATCTAGTTCTTTCTTTGTTTTTTTCTCGCCGTCAATTAAAATTAAACCAGGTGTTGAACCAGATGGACTTCCAGAAAATGTAATGCCGCTTTTTTTACCATTACCTTTTGTCTCCTCAACTACAATACCAGCGCCATCAAAGTTCTTTGCCATAAATTCTACATCTTTCAAATTATTAGACTTCAATAAAATAGTTTTACCACTTACTTGAACGGTGTCAGAAATAATTACCTTAGAATTATCCAATTGCATGCCCCTGACAACAATCCTACCAGTTGCGGGAGCTTCTACACCTCCTCCTTTTTTTGTTGTGATTTGCACCACACCGCCTTTACCTTTTTCTCCAAAAACTGCAACAGCAGAGGCGTCTTTTAAAATATTAATGGATTCGATTTTATTGGGATCAATCACACTCATGACAGATTCGGAAATAACTTCTCCATCTAAAATAAATAGCGGCTTTTGACCATTACTAGTTCCACCAGCCCCATCCATTTTAATAACAACAGAAGATTTATTATTTCCTTTTGATGCAATTAAAGTGTCTTCTGGTGAAATTTTATAGCCTTGAACAATCATCACTTTTTTAGTGGTGTCTTTTACTTCAATAGAAGCACCTTTCTCCTGATCTACTAAATAATTTTCAATCCCTTTTAAAATACTAGCTGCCAACTTTTGTTGATAACCCGCATCTTTAATTTTAGCAAGTTCTTTATTGTTGCTGAGGTAACCCGCTTCAATAAGCGCCGAAGGACATTGAACCGCTTGTAATACCCAAATACCATTATTTCTCGTTTTCACCCCATTAAATGGCGTACCTGCTTCTTGCAATGTAGCTGCTAAATTATTGGCCAATTTATAATTAGCATCATAATTAACTGCCTTATCTTTTGCAGCCATATAAATTTCAGCACCTTCATATTTAGCTTTGTTAGCAGAAGTCCCTTCAGCATTGTTTAGATGGATAGAAACAAATAAATCTGGAGATTGTGCATTTGCAAATTCAGAAACAGCTACCACAGATTGTGTAACATCTGCATCTCGCGTTAATACCAATTTAATTTTATCATTTTTATTGAGGGCCTGCATTTGATTTACAATAGCAAGTGTTAATTGAGCCTCTGTTGTACCATCTGATGCAATAGCACCTTTGTCACCTCCACCATGGCCTGCATTTAAAACAACGGTATAGGTTTTTGAAAGTGGCGCTGTAGCGCTTGCGTTTTCTTTTGCTCTAAAAGCAAACAATAAAACCACCACCGCTAAAAGCGGAAGTACAATAAGCCTTCTTAAATAATTGAAGGTTGGATTTTTTGTGTTGGTAAGCATTTTTAATCTTCGTTTAATAGGTGAAAAAAAGAATGGATTGGTGAGTGAAAATTGTTGCCCCGGATAAGCCGTTGTCAACAACATTTGAGCCAAGCTGGCGGCATCTCCATTTTCTACCGATTTTTTATCGGCAATAAATTCATGGATCATGTCCAGCTCTTTTCTAAGCAGCCAAAAGAAAGGATTGAACCAACCCACAATCAAATTTAACTGCATCACTATTTTATCAATAGAATGATACTGTTTAACATGCGTTAACTCATGTTGCAAAATTTGTTTGCCGGCAGGTGTTTGGATATCAATTTCGGCATTCCAAAAAATATAACTAAAAAATGAAAAGGGCGTCCCCTTTACGCGCGTCATCACTAAATAAAATTGTTGGAGATTCGTACACTCATGTTCTCTATAAATTTTATAGATTCTATAGAGTGAAACAAGCATCGCCACTGCTAAAAAAACAGATACCCCTATATATAAATTAGGCAAAAGCGTTAACAGGTCAACTGATTCTTGTTTAGAAGTAACCAGGGCTTCCATTTCAGAATTATTGGTTGCTACAACATTTAATAAATCAACTTGTCTAACACCAGATCTTTCCTGTTGCCAAAATATTTTGATTAAAGGAACTATCCAAGAAATAAGTGCAACCCCTAATAAATAAAAACGGTTGTATTGGTGAAATTTTTTATTACGCAGTACTAGTAAATAATACACCATCAAAACAGCACTACATACAAGTACTTGTAAAAGATAATAGAGTGTAGGATACATGACTTACTTTTTTGATTGTTTTAATTGATCCAATAAAAGTTCCAATTCTTTTACACTAATTTCCTTTTGTTGCAACATGCAAGAAACAGCTTCACTAAAAGAGCCTTCAAAATAAGCGTCCACTAGTGATTTTATAGAGCTCGTAGAATACGTTTCTTTACTAACGAGTGGGAAATAACGGTGTACCCTTCCCATTGCTTCTACCCCTATATATCCTTTATCAACGAGTATTTTTACGAGTGTTGCCACGGTGTTGGTATGTGGCCTTGGTGCTGGATATGATTCAACAATATCTTTTAAATAGGCACTGGACAATTTCCAAACCTGCTGCATCACCTGCTCTTCTGCTTTTGTTAATGGTTTCATGCGTGTTTTACATTTATACCACAATGCTAAAACTAATTTTTTAGTTTAACAACTAAATTTTTAGTTTTTTAACTATTTTTTTAGTTTTTGTACATTTTGAGCCTTCTGCCGTAAATTGCAAGGAGCCTATGAAGTACTATATTATTGCAGGAGAAGCCAGCGGAGACCTACATGGCAGCAACCTCATCAAGGAAATTAAGAAGTTAGACCCTACCGCTAGCATTAAAGCCTGGGGCGGAGACCTCATGAAGGACGCCGGAGCCTCTCTTGTAAAGCACTACAGAGACCTTGCCTTTATGGGCTTTTTGGAAGTGATCAAAAACCTGCCTACCATTTTACAAAACATCAGGTTTTGCAAACAAGATATTGATGCCTGGCAACCCGATGTGCTTGTACTTGTAGACTACCCAGGTTTTAATTTACGCATTGCCGAATGGGCAAAAAAACAAGGTTTTAAAGTAGTCTATTATATTGCTCCGCAGGTTTGGGCTTGGAAAGAAAATAGGGTTAAAAAAATGAAAGTATGCATCGATAAAATGTTTTGCATATTACCATTCGAAAAAGAATATTTTAAAAGCAAATGGAACTGGGATGTTACCTATGTTGGTCATCCACTTTTACAAGTCATTGAATCTTTTAAAAGCTCCAATTCACTTGTTACCGACAATAAAAAAGTAATTGCTTTACTACCAGGAAGCCGCAAGCAAGAGATCATTAAAATGCTTCCGATTATGTTAAGCGTTACGCCACATTTTCCTAACTATACTTTTATGGTGGCACAGGCCCCAGGGCAAGACGCCCCTTTTTACAATAGGTTTTTAATGGGGTACGCCAATGTAGCACTCATTAAAAATAACACTTACGATTTACTAAGTATTGCCAACGCAGCACTTGTAACCAGCGGTACCGCTACATTAGAGACCGCCCTTTTTAAAGTACCTGAAGTGGTATGCTACAAAACCAGTAAATTCTCTTACCAAATAGCCAAGAGACTGGTAAAAATAAAATTCATCTCTTTAGTGAATCTAATTATGGACAAAGAAATTGTCCAAGAAATTATTCAAGAAAATCTAACGGAACAGCATTTAACAACTGCACTTCGTGGTATCACAGAAAATGAATTGAAGAGAAAAGAAGTGATGGACAACTACCAAGCCCTCCATGAAAAACTTGCTGCTGGCGGTGGCGATGCATCTGCAAAAGTAGCTGCAGAAATTTACGCAATGGTTGGCCCTAAATTATTTATTCATGAGGGGTAAAACCAGCGATTTAAACAAAATAATTAGTACTGCAATCAAAAACATGATTAAAGAAATACGGTTCATGCCATGCATGTATTTCATCCACTGAGTGCGCGGCTCGTTTGGATCTCTTTTAGAAATAAAGAGATATTCTTTTACTTGTTTGATAATACCCATACCATTAATTTGACACAAAGATACGGCGCTAATAAATAATAAACACTTTAGCCTGATTGTTGTTATACTGTTTACACTTTACATTATGAAACGCACTTTACTACTTTTAACCTGCTTCATTCTAACCTACAACTGGGCTAACGCACAAATAAACCCCGCCTCTATAGACATTATTAGAGACAGTTTTGGGGTGCCCCATATTTTTGGCAAAACAGACCCTGATGTGGCATACGGCTTAGCTTGGGCCCACGCCGAAGATGATTTTGAAACCATTCAACAATCTTTAATGGCAGGCAAATCTATGCTGGCTCAGTACCAAGGTAAAAAGGGTGCATCCATAGATTATATTATTCACCTATTGCGTATCCCTGAACTTGTTCAAGCAAAATACGAATCGGACCTAAGCCCAGCATTTAAAAAATTACTAGAAGGTTATGCTGCTGGGTTAAATGCATATGCTGCCGCACACCCTTCAAAAGTTTTACTCAAAAAAATATTTCCTGTTACCCCAAAAGATATGGTGCAATATTCGGTGCTTCAACTTTGTGTACTATCTGGGGCAGACAAAGCATTAAGCTCCATTTTTGGAGGTACCGTTCCATTACTAGAAAATTATAAAACAGCAGGCAGTAATGCATTTGCATTTAATAGCGCCAAAACCACCGACGGACAAGTTTACCTAGACATCAATGCACACCAACCGCTAGAAGGCCCTGTTGCTTTTTACGAAGCACATTTATGTAGCGAAGAAGGCTGGAATATTATCGGCGCCAACTTCCCAGGTGCGCCTTGTATTTTACATGGCTGTAACGAATACCTAGGGTGGGCGCACACCGTAAATGCACCAGACAAATTAGACGTGTATCAATTAGAAATGAACCCTGCTAACAAATTGCAATACAAATTTGATGGTGAATGGGAAACACTTGAAACAAAATCGGCGCCACTTAAAGTAAAAGTTGCGGGCGTAATCGTACCCCTCAGCAAAAAAGCATATTGGAGCAAATATGGACCAACTATTATAACACCTAGAGGCGTTTTTGCTATTCGTATGCCTGCTCAAATGGATATTCGAGGACTAGAACAGTGGTATACATTTAACAAGGCTAAAAATTTTACCGAATTTAAAAAAGCACTTGACATGCTTGCCATTCCGGGCTACAACATTGTATACGCAGACCGCTACGATACTATTTTTTATATCAGTAACGGTCGTATTCCGGTGAGAGACAAAAGTTATAATTGGAAAACAACATTACCAGGCAATACCAGCAAAACACTTTGGACGGATCTTCATCCCCTATCAGATTTACCACAAGTGTTGCAACCTAAATCGGGCTACGTTTACAATACCAACCACTCTCCTTTTCATAGCACATTAGGAACAGACAATCCGGTAGTAAAAGATGCTACTATGGGTTACGAAACCCTAGAAAACAATAGGAGCATGCGTTTTGACGAACTTATCCGTCCACTAAACAAAGTGAGTTACGAAGATTTTAAGCGTATTAAATTTGACAGACAGTTTCCTTCTTCATTTTATTTTCCAAGTAAAATAGACAGTGTTTTTTTATTGAACAGTACCGAATTTCCAGACATTGCAGACATCATTACGCAACTCAATAATTGGAATAGAAACTCTGATGTAGATAATATTGGAGCGGGCACTTTCTTTTTTGTACAAGCAGCTGCTAGCAATAACAAAGCATTGTACTTGCAAAATAAAACCATTGGCAAATCACTTGCCGCACAATTATTAAGAGAAGCTAAACAAACCATGCTTAAAGATTTTGGCAAAACAAATATCAGTTTAGGTGAAGTGCAAAAGCTAGTACGTGGCACTAAAGAAATTCCGCTACCTGGACTGCCAGATGTGCTTGCACCAATGTATTCGGTTCCTTACAAAGATGGCAAATGGAAAGGCAATCAAGGAGACGCATACATAGAGCTGGTAAGGTTTACAAAAGACGGCCCACAAATTGAATCGCTGAATGTATATGGCGCTTCTGCACAAAAAGATTCGCCACATTACACAGACCAAATGGAAATGTATACGCGTCAGCAAACAAAAAAGATGACGTTAAATAAAGCAGAAGTGTACAAAAATGCAAAAAGCTTGTACCACCCTCAGTAAATATTTACTGAATAAATGGTGCTAGATGCGTAGTGATTTGTTTGGTTTCAATAATAAAACCATCATGTCCGTAGGTAGAATCAATTTCTACAAGTTGTGCATTGGATAAATGAGCCGCCATAAAACGCTGCTCTTCCAGTGGACACAAAATATCACTTTTAATTCCAATAATTAATGTCGGAATGGTAATAGTTTTTAATGCCTGCATTAAATCTATACCACGCGCCCTTGATAAGTGATGGCTATCCATAGATTTCGTAAGCAACCAATATGAATAAGCATTAAATCTTTTGACAAGTTTATCGCCTTGATAATTGATATATGAAGATGCTTTAAAATTGTCAATTTTTTCCGGATCCGGATCGGTTTGCGCCTCCTGAAATATGCCGTAATTACGGTAAGTTAACATGCCTATCGCACGCGCAGCCTTAAGCCCCGCCGCGCCTGCACCCGCATCCATCGTATTCCAAGTAGGGTCTGCCTCAATCGCCAAACGCTGCGCTGTGTGAACAGCTACACCCCAAGCACTCTCGGAAGGTGATGTCGCAATTAAAAATAATTTTTTTATGGTGGCAGGTTCAAGCAGTGCCCATTCAAGCGCTTGATAACCACCCATACTTCCTCCCATTAAAAGTGCAATAGACTTTATACCTAAGGCCTCTCTTAAAATAACATGCGCATTTACCATGTCCCTAATGGTTACAGAAGGAAATGTAGCATAGTAAGGACTTCCGGTTTGCGGATCTATACTTAAAGGTCCAGTAGAACCGTAGCATGATCCTATAATATTGGCACAAACAATAAAATGCTCCTGCTCATTAATAAGTGCATTATTACCCACTAGGCCTTTCCACCAATCAGCTACATCTGCGTTAGCAGTTAAAGCATGACATACCCATACAACATTGGAACCTGCTTCATTTAGTGTACCATAGGTATGGTATGCAATGGTTAAGCTAGGTAACACCGCACCACATTCTAAAACGAACGGGTGTTTGTATGTTAGGTATTGAGTTTGAGACTGCATTGGGTACAAAATAACTACAAGTTGGTCACTAGACATAAAATATTTTGGAAAGCTAGCAGTGGTAGCTTGGCAACGAACCTTACCTTTGCTGTAAAGCATCTATACATACTATGTCAAAGCCGCAAACAGACGCCATCAGAATTAGAACCACGCAAACAAATGAAATGGAACATAGCAGTCCACTTTATTTGACTAGTAGCTTTTGCTTTGATGATGCAGAAAGCATGCGCGCAGCATTTGCAGATGAAACCGATGATAATATCTATAGCAGATTTAGCAATCCTAATGTGCAAGAGTTTACAGATAAAATTTGCGCGCTAGAAGGCGCTGAAGCAGGTTATGCTACGGCTTCTGGTATGAGTGCAGTATTTGGTTCTTTTATGGCACTATTAAAAAAAGGAGACCATTTACTTTCATGTAATTCTATTTTTGGAAGTACGCATACCGTGATTGCAAAATACCTTCCTAATTATGGTATCGACACATCTTATGTTTTAGCTACCGCTACAGAAGCAGAATGGGAAGCTGCTATTACGCCTAACACAAAAATGATTTATTTAGAAACCCCTACCAATCCGGGGTTAGAAATTTTAGATCTTGCAATGATTGGACGTGTTGCTAAAAAACACAACATCATTTTAAATGTAGACAATTGTTTTGCTACCCCTGTAAACCAGCGCCCCATAGACTTTGGGGCAGATCTAGTGGTACACTCCGCTACGAAATGGATAGATGGACAAGGTAGAGTTTTAGGTGGCGTTGTAGTGGGCAAAAAAGAACTCATCAAAAATATTTACTTGTTTTGTAGAAGCACAGGTCCTGCGCTTTCTCCTTTTAATGCTTGGTTACTTAGTAAGAGTTTAGAAACTTTAGATGTACGCATGGAAAGACATGCATCCAATGCATTATTTATTGCACAAGCATTAGAAAACCATGCAGCCATTGCTTCACTTCGTTATCCATTTTTAGCTAGTCATCCACAACATGAAGTTGCAAAAAAACAAATGACCAATGGTGGTGGCATCGTATGCTTTGAATTAAAAGGTGGACTTGAAGCTGGCAAAACATTTTTAAACAACCTAAAAATGTTGTCTTTAACTGCTAACTTGGGAGACACTAGAAGCATTGCATCTCACCCAGCAAGCACCACGCACGCAAAACTTTCAGAAGCAGAAAGACAAGCAGTACATATCACCCCTGGACTAATCAGAATCAGTGTAGGACTCGAGCACAGAGATGATATACTAGCAGATATCACTCAGGCCCTTGCCGCTATTTAGCAGCATACTGTATGCCTCCTAAAATATGTTGTAAATACAATGGGTCTGCAAAAGATTCGTTGGTATGCCCAAGCTCTGTATAAAAGGCTTTACCTCCATCAAATGTATGGGACCAGGCCATTGGATGCGAAGCGCCCATTTCACCACCTTTATAAGACTTTTCATCGATGGTCATTAGAATATGCAAACCCGGTTGCATGTCTTTAAAATTGTACCACTCATCAAAACGCTTCCACTGTGCAGGTAAATGTTTGGTAGATTTATGATTCGCATCTATAATATTTAATACAGCTTCTTGTTGATTAGGATGACTTTTAAAATAACCCCCTACTAGCTGATTGTACCAGGGCCATCCATACTCTGTATCGGTGGCTGCATGGATCCCCACAAAACCTCCGCCATTATTAATATACTTTTTAAAAGCCGCTTGCTCCTGATCATTAAATACATCGCCGGTGGTGCTCATAAATACAATGGCATTATACTTATCTAAATCTGGTTGTAAAAAAGTAGCCGATTCAGAGGTTGTATCTACCAGCATGTTATTGCTTTGTCCTAATTTTTGAAGCGCAGCAACAGCCACTGGAATTGAACTATGATAGTAGCCTTTTGTTTCAAAAAATACCAATATTTTAACCGGCTTTGGGCTATTTACAGTTGCTGAAATGGCTATTGCAATTACGAGAAGTGCAACCAATAAAAGGTTTGATTTATTTTTCATAAATAACGTTTGAAATTTACTTAAATTGAACCCTAATGTAAGAAAAACGATTAACAATTTGCTTATGAAAATGAAAACAGGGATCATGCTTGCTGCCATGATGTTTTTACAATATTACATTTGGGGTGCTTGGTATGTAACGATGGGTCCATATATGGATAGCTTATTTAAAGCAGAAGGTCAAAATGTTGTAGACCTTGCCAAAGGCGCTACTTATGGAGCTGGCGCAATTGCTACTATGTTATCTCCATTTTTTGTAGGCATGATTGCAGACCGTTTTTTTGCTGCACAAAAAATCATGGGTATACTTCACCTTATTGGTGCTGCGCTATTATTCTATGCTACTAAAATGACGGCTACCACAAGTTTTTACTGGGTAATACTTGCCTACTCATTACTTTATATGCCAACTATTGCATTAAGCAATAGTGTTGCTTTTGCTCAAATGAGTGACCCTGGCAAACAGTTTCCATGGATTCGTGTTTTTGGAACACTCGGCTGGATTGTTGCAGGGCTTGTAATTTCTAAATTAGCCATTGGAGAAGGAGCAAACACTTTTATCATTGCTGCTGGCGCGTCTGCACTATTAGGCTTATGGAGTTTTATGCTTCCTAATACACCTCCAAAATCTACTTCAGAAAAACCTTCTGTAGCAGCCATCTTTGGCGCCGATGCATTTATTCTATTAAAGGAAAGATCATTTTTACTGTTTTTTATTGCCGCCATTTTAATTTGTATTCCGCTTTCTTTTTACTACGGATTTGCGGGTTCCTTTTTAGGTGAATTTTGGGGTGCCAATACCGCTGCTAAAATGACGCTCGGACAAATGTCTGAAGCTTTATTTATTATTACCATTCCATTTTTATTTTACAGATTGGGTGTTAAAAAAATGCTTGTACTGGGCATGGCTGCATGGGCAATTCGTTATATCTGTTTTGCTTACGGCAGCATGGATGCTGAGTGGCTACTATACGCTGGCGTTATATTACACGGTATCTGTTACGATTTCTTTTTTGTAACCGGCTATATGTACACAGAAAAAATGGCGGGTGAAAAAATAAAAAATGCGGCGCAAAGCTTATTTACTTTTGCCACATACGGTGTGGGTATGTTTATTGGCACTAATTATAGTGGCTATGTAGCAAATGCCTACAACCAAAGCACTACTATTAATGGCGTTACTACACAACAGCACATTTGGGAAACCATTTGGCTCTACCCTGCCATTATTGCTAGTATTGTACTGCTATTATTTGTTTTATTTTTTAAAGAAAAAAAGCAGCTCGCTGCACAATAAAAAATTATGAAGAAGATTGCTATGTTAGGTTCCGGCTTTATTGGCCGATTTTATGCAGAAGCACTGCAAGGTTATAGAAGTAGAGACAAAGTAGTTTCGATATACTCACGTAGAGAAGAATCTGCTAAAAAGTTTGCAGAAGATTACGCTTGCGAACACTGGACCACAGAAATGGAGGAAGCGATTGCAAATCCAAATGTAGATATTGTATGTATTGCATTACCCAATAATTTACACGAAGCGGCAGTGATGCTTTGTTGTAAACACAAAAAAGCGGTAATGACCACCAAGCCACTTGGCCGCAACGCCGAAGAAGCAAAACGCATGTTAATTGCAGTAGAAGAAGCGGGCATCTTTAATGGCTACCTCGAAGACTTAGTATATACCCCTAAATTTATTAAAGCCACACAGTCTGTTAAAGAAGGGGCACTTGGCCGAATATTATGGGCTAAATCTAGAGAAACACACCCTGGCCCACACAGCGAATGGTTTTGGGATATAGAACAAGCTGGTGGTGGTTGTATTTTAGATTTGGGTTGCCATTGTATTGAAATTGCACGTGGTTATATAGGCAAAGACATTAAGCCCATAGAAGTGATGTGCTGGGCAGACACACAAGTAAAGCCGATTGATGCAGAAGACCATGCCATTGGTCTTGTAAAATATGAAAACGGTGCCATTGGTCAATTTGAAGTGAGCTGGACTTTTAGAGGTGGCCTCGATTTAAGAGATGAAGTAATGGGCACAGAAGGTACGATTTGGATCAATAGTTTTTTGCGCACAGGCTTTGATATGTTTACCACTGGAAAAGGTGGCGACTATATTGCAGAAAAAGCAGAAAGCAATAGTGGTTGGTTGTTTCCGGTAGGTGACGAGTTAAATGAACTTGGCTACAACCATATGTTTATGGATATGTTTAATGCCATGGAAAAAGGTGTTGACCCTAAAGAAACATTTTATGATGGCTATGTGGTAAACGCTATTATTGACGCGGCATACAAATCTGCTAAAACAAAATTATGGGAGCCTGTACAACTAGATATTTGGAGAGGACAAACAGGCCTTACCAAAGAAAGTCATTTAGTAGAATACGATGCCGATCATTATTTAATTAAAGAAGAGATGACGCATTATGGCGCTAAAAAATTAATTCTTAAACATAAGACCACCGGAAAAATATCGGATCAGATTATTGAATAAGTTTTAAAATAAAAACGGTTACATACTTTTTAAAAAAGGGAGACACTAAATGTCTCCCTTTTTTAATGCTTCTACTGCAAAGTTGGCAGCGCGCGCTGTTAATGCCATATACGTAAGTGAAGGATTTTGATTGGCACTTGATGTCATACATGCGCCATCTGTAACAAAAACATTTTTTGCATCCCACACCTGATTGTTACCATTTAATACAGATGTTTTTGGATCTCTACCCATTCTTGCAGTGCCCATTTCATGAATACCATGCCCAATGGCGTGTCCGTTATCGTAACTAGAAATATTTTTAGCGCCACCTGCTTCTAACATTGCTTTTAATTCTGAAACAATGTCTTTACGCATGTCAAGTTCATTTTGTTTGAGCTCGCAATCCATAGATAGCACTGGCAAACCCCATTTGTCTTTCTTATTCGGATCCAATGAAATTTTATTTTCGTGGTACGGTAAAATTTCACCAAACCCTGTGGCACCAATGGTCCAAGAACCAGGCTCTGTAAGGGCTTCCTTAAACGCTGCTCCAATAGAAAGCTCTGCAACTTCTCTACTCCAGCCCTGCCTTCCGGCACCACCCTGATATCCAAATCCTCTTAAATAATTTCTTTTATCATTACCCATATTTACAAACCTTGGAATGTAAAAACCATTAGGTCTTCTACCATACACATATTTATCCTCGTATCCTTCAATCATACCTGATGCGCCTAAATTGTAATGATGATCCATTACATTGTGTCCGAGCTCTCCACTACTACTCCCTAAGCCACCTGGCCAAATATCTGTTGCCGAATTAAAGAGCACCCACGCCGAGTTTAAGGCAGACGCATTTAAGAAAACAATCTTTGCATTAAACGTGTATGTTTTATTGGTTTCCGAATCAAGCACTTCTACACCGTCGGCTTTTTTTGTATTCTTGTTGTATAAAAGTTTAGTGACAATTGAAAAAGGTCTTACGGTTAAGTTACCCGTTTTTAATGCTGCGGGCATGGTAGAAGATTGCGTACTAAAATAACCACCAAAAGGACAACCTTCCCAACACCTGTTTCTAAACTGACAATTGGTTCTGCCTTCAATAGCTTTTGTTAAATTGGCAACTCTTCCAATAATTAAATGTCTTTCTCCTTTAAACTTTTCTTTGATTCTGGCTGCTACGTCTTTTTCTACGCAGTTTAAATCCATGGGTGGCAAAAATTGTCCATCGGGTAAATGCGGAAGACCTTCTAGTGAACCACTAATACCAGCAAATTTTTCTACATGATCATACCATGGCGCAATGTCTTTGTAACGAATGGGCCAGTCTACACCAACGCCTTCTTTTCCGTTGGCCTCAAAATCTAAATCACTAAGACGGTAGCTTTGTCTACCCCATAATAAGGAACGGCCTCCCATCCTATAACTTCTCCACCAAGTAAACGGTTTTACCTCCGTGTACGGACAATCTTCTTCATTGGTCCAGGCGTCCATTACCGCTTCGCTAGCAGCCCAACCTCTATGAATAACAGGATATTTTTCTTGCTGTTCTTTGGTGGTACGGCCCCTATGTGGCGTATCCCATGGATCATTATTAATGCCTTTATAATCTTTAATATGCTCATGATCTTTACCACGTTCTAACAGTAAAACCTTGAGCCCTTTTTGGGTGAGTTCTTTTGCGGCCCATCCGCCACTAATGCCAGATCCAATGACTATAGCGTCGTAGGTATTACCAGCCGCGGCTTTGGTGTTGAGGTAAGCTGTATCTGACATGAGGTTGAATTTTAAAATTTAAAGTTTACCGTTTTTTATTTGTTCCACTGCATAATTTGCAGCGCGCGCTGTAAGCGCCATAAAAGTTAAGGATGGATTTTGCGTACTGGTAGAAGTCATGGCGGCACCGTCCGTGACAAAAACATTTTTACACAAATGCATTTGATTCCACTCATTTAGTAATGATGTTTTAGGATCTCTTCCCATGCGCACACCACCCATTTCATGAATATCTAATCCGGGCGCCTGTTTACTATCATATGTCCCAATATTAGTACACCCCGCTTTCTCTAACATTTCTGTGCCTTGCTTTAAAAAGTCTTGCAACAATTTTTCATCGTTGTCATCATAATCTATCGATGTTACAATTTGTGGAATACCCCATGCGTCTTTTAATGTTGGATGCAAACGAACATGATTGCTTTCTTTAGGGATCGTCTCACCTTGCATCATCATAAAAATACTCCATGGTCCTGGCTCTGTTAGCGCTTCCTTAAAATCAGCACCAACCCCGTCGGCACCTGCCCTTCCTCTACTTGCACCAAAAAAAACCATGTATCCACGTAAAAAGTCGGTTTCTTGTTTGTGAACGTTTCTAAAATTAGGCATCATAACTTGCGTTGGCCTGCGACCATAATAATATTGATCTAAGTGACCCTCATAATTTGCAGTAATACTTCCTCTATAATTATGAAACGCAATATACTTTCCTAATAAACCATTGTCATTACCAAGGCCATTCGGAAATCTTTTTGATATAGAATTTAATAAAATCAAATTGGTATTGATACAAGCCGCATTTACAAAAATGATTTTTGCGTAAAATATAATTTCTTCTTTTGTAACCGCGTCAATCACTTTTACACCTGTTGCTTTTTTTGTTGAATCATCATAAATAATGGAATGCACCACAGCGTTAGGGCGAAGTGTTAAATTTCCTGTTTTTTGTGCCCACGGAAGTGTAGCTGCATTGCTACTAAAATAACCACCAAAAGGACAACCCCGCTCACATAAACTTCTGGCCTGGCATTGTCCGCGACCCTGCTCCAAATGCACAGGATTTGGCTTTGTCAAATGCGCACAGCGTCCTTGTATAACACGCCTATCTTTATAAGTGGTATTAATTTTGTTAACCAATTCTTTCTCTACACAATTCATTTCCCAAGGAGGTAAAAAATCGCCGTCAGGAAGTGTATCCAAACCATCTTTATTACCGCTAATGCCGGCAAATTTTTCTACGTGCGTATACCATGCATCAATGTCTTCGTACCTAATAGGCCAGTCTACTGCAAAACCATCACGTTTTGGTCCTTCAAAATCATATTTACTCCAGCGCTGTGTTTGCCTTGCCCATAAAAGTGATTTGCCGCCTACTTGATAACCCCTAATCCAATCGTAAGGTTTTTCTTGTACGTAAGGGTGCTCTGTATCTTTTACAAAAAAATGTTCAGATGATTCTCCAAAAGCATAACATTTTGAAACAATTGGATTTTCTTTTTTAAATGCGGCTGATTTTTTATTACGGTGTGCAAACTCCCAAGGATTTTTGGTGGCCGTTGGATAATCTTTTAAATGAACAACGTCTCTACCTCTTTCAAGTACAATTGTTTTTAATCCTTTTTCGGTCAGCTCTTTAGCAGCCCATCCGCCACTGATTCCAGAACCAATAACAATTGCATCAAAGGTATTAGAAGACATAGAATTACTTTTCGTTAAAGCTATTGGTATTTAAATTACAAATATTCACCAATACTTCTACTGATTTCTCCATATCAGTTACCCCCACCCATTCGTGCTTGCTGTGAATAGCCTGCATACCTGTAAATATATTGGGGCAAGGAAGACCCATAAAACTTAACCTAGAGCCGTCTGTACCTCCACGTATAGGCTCTTTAACCAGTGTAAGACCCGCTTTTTCATAGGCAGCTTTTGCTAGGCTTGCAATATGTGGGTGCTGGTCAATAATTTCTTTCATGTTTCGGTACTGTTCTGTAACAGTACAAGTTGCAATTGCGCCCGGGTACTTAGAGACAATGTTTTGTGCTAAATCAAATAACTTTTTTTCGTGCTGCGCAAGTGTAGCGGTGTCAAAATCACGCACGATAAAATCAATCGTCGCTTTTTCTTGAATACCATTTACACCTACTGGATGCACAAAACCTTCTTTTCCACTGGTGGCCTCGGGGCACCAAGAATCTTTTGGTAACGCAGCTACAATTTCTGCAGCAATTTTTAAGGCATTCACCATTTTACCTTTCGCGTATCCAGGATGCGCACTAACACCATCTATTACGATGGTTGCAGCGTCTGCACTAAAAGTTTCATCTTCAAAACTGCCTAGCTCGCCGCCATCTAGTGTGAATCCAAAATGGGCGCCAAGTTTTGACAAGTCTAATTTTTCGGTACCTCTACCCACTTCTTCGTCCGGTGTAAATAATATTTTAATATCCCCGTGTTCAATATTTGGATGCGTTGTTAAATAATGCGCCATATCCATAATAATGGCAACACCACTTTTATCATCGGCTCCAAGTAATGTTTTACCACTTGCTGTAATAATTGATTTTCCAATATGATGTTTTAAATACGGATACGCATCTGTGGTAATAACCTGGCTATGATCGTCAGGTAAAATAATAGGTGCACCCGTATAACCTTTATGCAGTATGGGTTTTACACCTGTACCACTACAATCCGGGGCTGTATCGATATGGCTACAAAAACAAATGACAGGAACATTTTTATTGGTATTGCTTGGTATGGTTGCATACGTATAACCATGTTCATCGATATGAACATTAGAAAGTCCCATGGCAGCCAATTCTTTTTCCAACAACTGCGCAAGCTGCAACTGCTTTGCTGTACTAGGAAAAGAGGTCGCTTCTGGATCGCTTTGTGTATCAATTTGCACATAACGTAAAAAACGTTCGGTAACCGTAAAATTATAAGCTGTCATCATGATTTTAAATGTACGAAAAAGAGCCGCTCTACTATGGTAGAGCGGCTCTTTTTATTCAAAATTAATTTGAAATACTATGGCATAATGATCATAGAAGTAGCGCCGTTGATAGCTACTAATTCTAAATCAAAAATAAGTGTCTCACCGGCTAAAGGATGATTAGCATCCAATACAACTGATGTTTCTCTTATTTCAACAATAACAACAGGAAAATTTTGTCCGCTGCCATTGCTCATATTTAATTGCATACCCACTTCTGGAACCATGTCTTCAGGGAAACGGTCTTTTGGAAATTCCATCACCATTTCTTCTTGCTTAGGTCCGTAAGCCTGATCTGCAGGAAT
>JACCDM010191446.1_pt1 | contig 19580 bp, 16 predicted proteins | sample 7445851 | NCBI WGS metagenome assembly JACCDM01 (sample SAMN15323438, study PRJNA562643) | freshwater metagenome | isolation source: river surface water | place: USA:Blue River Watershed | collected 2017-08-16
ATTGCGAATTGGACGGCTTGAGCCATTTTGGTTAGCACAATGAATGGGTCTGCGCCGCTTTCATCGAACGCTTTCTTGCGGGCTTTCCAATCTGCGTATGCGCCTGTGTCTGCGGTTCTGCTTGGGGCTTTAGCGAATGGCATCCATTGCAAGTATTCGGATAGTTGCTTTGGGGTTAGTAGGGCGCCTGGGGCTTGGAAACCAAGTGTTTCTGTTAGACCGTATTTGGCGAACGCTGATTCCAAGGTTTTTGCTGGCAGGTGGTTTGCAATGATTGCGGTTGTTTCTGGGTTGCCGAAGATTGGGTCTAGGAGGCGTTTTAGGTCGTCGGTTAGGGCTTTGATGCGTGCGCTTTCGCGGGCTGGCGGGGTAGCCTTTGACGCAACATAGTTGAACGCTTTGTAAACCTCTGTAGAGGTTACGTTTTGCTTCATCCAGAATGAACGGATGGTGTGGGCGGCGTCCGCTAGGTGCGACACTTGGTTCATGAGTGTGCTTTCGGCGCGAACCATGAGTGGGCGGGTGTTCCAGCGACCTGATGTTGCGCTGATGCGTTCCCCTGTGCGACCAATCATGCTTGGGCGAACTTCACCTTCAGTCAGGGTTTTTTCTAGCGTTTGGTAGTCCACTGCACCCATGTGGACGCGGACCTGTGATTTGTCGTATGGTCCGAGGATTGTTTCGTGGTAGATGCGGTAGGCGGCTTCAACGTCGTCAACTGATTGGTTGACGAACTCGCCAATTTTGTTGAGTGTGCCAATGGCGGCTTCTTCTTGGTCACCAACAACAGTGTCGATAGACTGCTTGATGTTTTCTACACGCCAAGTTTCCAACAGTTTTTCAGCCTGCTTAGCGGTCAAGATTTTGTGCGACGGGAACAGGTTAGGTTCGTCGACTGCGGCAGCCTTCACTACGCCACGTTCGGTTGTGACGAGGTTGTTGGTGGCTTCTTGTGCCCGTTGAACTGCGCCTGCGTGGTCATACATGGTTGATGGCACCCATTCGCCATCGTCCCAGTGCTGTGTCGAAATGCCTAGTTTGTTTGCTGCGTTACGGGTGCGTTCTAGGTTTGCGCGAACAACCTTGAGTTGCGCCTCCCACTCAGTCAACGCCTTTTGTGTGGTGATTCCTGCGCGAGCGTTTACATGGTTTTCGAAAGCAAGTTTGGCTTCGGTGAACTTCTTGGTAGCGTTGCCGATTTGCTTTTCGGTTGGCTGAACAACTGTGCCAAGTTTTACGTTCGGGGTGTTGTCCGCTTTTCCAAAACGGTAGAAGTTGTCGATGCCTTCCATCATTTCTTTCCAGATTTGCTGTTCCTCTGGTGTTGCGTTTTTGCGTGGGGAGCCTAGTAGTGGGCTTCCTGTGCCGATTTTGCCGTCTTTCGCTAGGCGTCCGTTGCGTAGGAATACCATGGATGCTGCTTTGAATATGGCTTCGGCTACTTCGCCTTCTTGGATGCGGAATATTCCTGATGCGTAGGTGAAGTGGTTGAAGTAGTCGCGGACGAGTTGTGCTCGTTCTGCTTCTGAAAAGTTGCCTTTGTTGCTGTTTTTTTGCCATGCCTTGAACATAATTTCTAGCACGTCTTGAGCAACACTTTTCACTGACGCTAGGTTGTCTTCGATTTCTGCTGCTGCCCTAGCGGTGTGGGCTTCTTGTAGTTTCTTGATAACCTTTGGCTGGGTTAGGTGGTCTGCGAAGCGGGCGGCGGTTTGTTCGTAGGTTTTCTTGAACGCTGGACTCCAAGGGGTTTGCTGTTCGCCACGGCTTTTCAGAATCTTTACAACTTCAGAGACGTCCACTGGGATGCCGCGTTCAACTTGCTCTAGGATGTGACGGGTTGCGTTACCAACGGCGACGAACGATAGGGAGTCAGTTTTTTTGATTCCGAGTTTGCGGGTGTCTGCGATGAGGGCGTCGATGAATGTTGCGCGTCCGCCTGTTTCGTTGAAGATTTTGGCAAGGTTTGAGATGCTTGCGTAGACGAAGTGTTTTTCGCCCCGTGCCGCTTTTGCGGTTTTGTTGTAGGTGATGCGTGCACCAGTTGTGGATAGTAGCGCGGCGTCTAGCATTTTGCCAGTTTTGAGGAACTCGTCCATGATGAGCGCAGGGTCTACATCAATAGGGGAAGCCTTCTTGCGTCCCTTTACGGACAGGTCGTAACGTATTTTACCTAGCAGGTTGGACAGGATGCGTGCTTCGGCGGATTGGGTTACTTGTCCTCGTAGGGCTGCTTTGGTTTCTGCTTGGAACGCTTTGTTTGTGGAGCGTGAGGCTAGGTCACCAAGGGTGCTTACTCCCGTGACGGCTTCGGCAGAGTTTAGGATTTGTTCTTGCAGGTAGGCGAAGTTACCGCTTAGACCTTCGTTGATGGCGACTAGGACGCGAGATAGTCGCCCTGATGTGCCAAGGTTGTTCGGGTCTTTCATCCAACGGGCAACGTTGATTGATGCTGCGCTGCGTGATTCTGGGATTGCGGCAGGTAGCGGTTGTAGTCGCCCTGCTAGGCGGTCTTCGGTGTATACGCCGAAAGTGTCTGCGAAACTTAGACCTTCTGATTCTAAGAATTTGCTTGCATCTAAAACGTTGATAGTGCTTTGAGTTTCCTGCATTGTTTGCACACCCTTTTGAACAAGGATTTCCTTGAACTGTTGGTATGCGTCTTCCTTGGTGAGTGCCTTGGTGACCTTGATGGTTGCGGCGTTCTGCGGGTCGATAAGATTTGCGAGTTTTTGTAGAACCTTGTAGTCAACGATGTCGCCGCCTTTGAGACCCGCGACGAGTTCTTCGAAGTTGTTGTAGGTTTTCTCTCCGCTAGGTGGCAGTTTGCTGAGGACGGCGGCGAGTGCGCCAGCCTTGGTTTCTTTACCTTCTAGGATGCCAGTCTTTTTGATTTCGTTCGCTAAGTCTTTGCCGACAAGTGTGGTGAGTTCGGCTAGTTTGCTCTTAGCGGTGGTTGATGCTGGGGCTAGAACTGAACGCATTGCGTCGATGATTTGCTTTTGAATCGACGGCGCTAGGTTGTCCCATTGAAAGTTCGATTGTGCGATTTGACCTAGTTGGTAAACTTTACCGTTTGCGGTAGTGATGTTACGCATGTTGAGGATGCGGGCAACATCTGCGCTTTCCTTGGTTGTGATGTTGCGTAGGGCGGCGAGACCGTCTGCACCGTTTTCTACCACTTGGGTAAGGATTAGACGCGCTTTGTCTGGAACGTTTACGTTGCCGTCAGCGCGGTTAACAATTTTGCCGATGCTTTCGATAAGCCCAGTGGTGTTTGAGTTACCCTTAACGTTCTTGACAGTGTTTTCAACGTCTTTGAGTAGTTTTTGTGCTTGAGCGCGCACGCTGACACCTTCTGGGGTAACCATTGGTGCGATGGTGCTTGGCTTTGGCATTGAGTCAATGATTGGCTCTGGTCCACGAGTAACCTCAACCTTAGCGGTTTTAGGCTTTTTGGTAAGCGAGTTTACGAACGCAACTGCTTCTTCTTCGTTGTCGAAGGTGTGCAGTTTTTTTGTCCCGTTTTTGAGGTCTTGAACGACGAAGGTTTGACCGTCGGCTACGTGTGGGACTAGCGGTTGTAGTTCAACTTCTTCGCCTACTTCGTCAAGGACTTTTGCGCCAACAATGATTGCGGCTTGTTTGCCTTCTTCGCGGGCTAGTTTTTGTAGGCTACGTTTTGATAGGTCTAGGACGATGCGGTTTGCTGCACCCTTGTAACCTGCTTCTAGCGACGAACCAATGATTTTCATTAGGTTTGGTGTGCTTGGTGAGGTTGTGTAGGTGAATTTGGTGCGGAGTAGTTCGTCAGTGTTTTTGAGAACTTCAGCCATTGGTCCTACACCAGTTTTAAGGTTTTCCTTGATTACTGGTTTGCGGGTTACTTGTTCGAAGACGCTGTAGCCTGGCTTGGCTGGTAGAGCCTTTTCTTTTACTTTTGCTGCCGCTTTAGGGGTTAGGTTTTGAATTGCGTAACGGGTTGATGGCGCACCCTTTGCTGCAGCCATTGCACCCTTGACGCCTTGCTGGGCACCAGCGATTACACCTTTGGCTGGGGTTAGGAAGGTGCCTGCTGGGGCGAAACTTAGCGGGTCTGTGAGGATGTCACCTGCGAGTGCGGGTAGGCTTACTTTGCCGATTGTTGGGGCTTGGGCGGCATCAATCAACTTTGTGACCTTAGCAGCGTCTTTATTTCCTAACAAGCCGCCTAGTTGGGTTAGCCCGCTGGCAAGGGGAGATGTTCCCAAGGCTATTTTCCCGATTGGGATTTTGGGTTCAACAATGCCAGTTTTATCCCAGTCAACTTCTGGGTTGCTAGTTTTTAGGACGTCGATGTATGAAACTGTTGGGGCGCCCTTGTTGCCAGCCTCAACGTTCTCTATACCTGCTTTTACGGTGTTGAAGTTTGTGCCCTTGAGGAAACGGTATTCAGGGCTGTTCATTGCCTCAATTTGGGCTTTCATAGCCGCTTCGCCCGTTTTACCTTTTCGGGCGTTTGCGATTAAACCTTCACGGTATTTCGTGATTTTTGCGTTCTCTAGGTTGCTTCCTGCACTGTAACGTCCAGTGGTTAGGAGGGCGTTGAGGGCTGCTTGTCCTACGCTAACAATTTCATTGCCTCTGGCTGCGGTTGCGCGAATGGCACTTGCGCCTAGTTTTTCTAGGAGGCTTAGTTCTTTTGGTTCAGTTTTTGCTGGCTTAGGTGCGGCTGGTTTTGGTTGTGCTGAGAACGGGTCTGTTGCGTCAATTTGTGGGACGGCGGGGTTTGTTTTGGGGGTTTTGGCTGCAAATGGGTCGGTTGGCGCAATAGGGGTAGGGGTAGGTTGCGTCTTGGGGGTAGCGGTTTTTTTAGCCAAAATGTCCCTACTTAGGAAGTCGTTATTACAGCAATTATACCTGAATTGATGTTGTTTAGTTCAATCCAGCGTATTTGTCGATGTATTCTAGGGCGTAGTCTAGTGATGAACTTTCAGCGAAAGGCTTGTAGTCCATCCAGTATTTGAGAACCATCTGCTTAGTAATAGGGGCACCCGCGTTGATGTTGTCGCGTTCCTTCTCGCGAATCTGGTCAATAGTCGACGAAACTTGACGCATAAGACGAATAGGGTCACCGCCAGCATCCCTGAACTTCTGCGACCAACCTGCACGAGTGTTAGGGTAAGAGGTCGGCTGGTTCGCGGCAGCGGCTTGTTGAGAAGCCAAAGCGTTAGCCGCCAAACGCTCCTGATACTTAGCGTTAGCAACAGTTTGCTGACCAGCCATTTTAGCCTTAGCGATGTCTGACTGAACGGCGGCAGTGTTACCGCCAAGTTCGGCAAGGCGAGCCTCAAGGTTCTGTTGTAGCGTAGATAGCGCACCGACTTGTTGCTGACCGAAACCTGCAATACGGTTGCGGAGGTTTTCTTGCGCTTGCTGTTCGTTGGCACGCATCAACGCTTCCCAAGTGGTTTGGTATTCGTTGGAACGGGCAATGCCTTCTTCGGCTGTCCTGTCAACTGCGGTTGGTCCAGCGGTCATTGGTCCACCGCCACGTTGTGCAGCAACAGCCTCCATGCCTTGACGGGCTGTTCCTTGCTGTGCGCGAACCTCAGCGGTGCGCTGAGCAACACCTGCCTGTTGAGCCTGAATCGACTTAACGAACTGGTCTTCGATACGAACAGCATCCTTTTCAGACACCGTGGTTAGATTGCCGAAAATGTTTTTGATGTCCGCTTTATTTTGTGCGTAACGTTCGTTGGCTAGTTTGGTTTGCTTGTTGATGAAGTCTAGCGTTGGTTGGTAGGTTGGGGTGGGGTCGATGTATAGGCTTTCCGCTGTGCCAGCCTTCGCTGCAGGAGCAGCGGGCGCAGGTGCGGGAGCAGGGGCAAGTTCAGGTGTGGCGGCTGTTTCAGCCATACGAACATTCGCGGTAGGGGTGCCTTTGAATAGGTCTGCTACGGTAGCCATTACTGGTTTACTCCCATTCGTGCAAGTTGCGCGGCAAGGGCTTCTTGTTGCGCCGAAGCAACATACTGTTGACCAACATTGGTGCCACGCCAGTCAGTTCCAACTGCGCCGTAGTTGCGGATAAAGTCGCGGTTCAGTGACGTAATTTGGTCGGTTAGGCTTGTTCTACTAGCCAACTGGCGAGCGTTCAGTTCACTCTCAGCAGCCGTCAGAGCGCCTGCAGCGCCACCAGCCATGCCACGTGCAGCGAAATTACCTGCGAGACGTTTGCGGGCTTGAGCTGCCGACTGGTCAAGTTGTGTGCGCTCCGCCATGTTAGCGGTTTCAGTGTCCTGAATATTAGCGAAAGCGTTTGCCTTTGCAGTGTTGAACTGCGCTTGACCTTGCTGTAAAGAAGCCTGATACAGCGGGTCACCTTCAAGGGTCCACGGCTGAACAGCAGGAGCAGGAGGATTCATCGCCTTGTCCTGCATCTCAAACATGCGAGGGTTAAACAAACCGCTTGTTAGTGCCATTATTTCACGAACCTTTGAACATTAGAGTTAGCGTATGCGCCGTTCTGTTGCGCTTTCATCTTCGCCAAAACAGCGTTGCGTCGCACAGCCAGTCTACGGTCACGGGAAGCGTAACCAGTTTTATCCACAGCCCCACGAGTAGGTGAGGATGCGACACTGTTGTAAATTTTTGCACCTGCAGCGTAAGGGTTGAACTCAAACGTGCCTAAGATTCCACGTTCTGCGCCAGCCATTAGTTCGCTTCCTTAGAAATCTTTGCCTTCGCACCAATCATTGGAATGATGCTGAAAACATTTACAGGTGAGGTGGACGCCGTACCGTCACAGTCTAAGTATAACTCAAAATAGGCGCGTCTGAAGCGCAGAGAGTGGTTCAACTTAATCTCCATACGCTGAGGCGACCCGCTAGAGAACTCAACAAGCGTGGACACTTGACCGTCAGAAGCCTTTAGGTTGTCCCAAGTGCCGTAAGAAGTGTCACCAACGGTGTCGTAAGACAGTTCATCCCAAGTGGAGAAACCAACTTCGGTTGGGTAGTCTTTCGAAATCATGTCCCAAGTTGTTGCTGGGGCGGTTGCGGGCAGGTCAACAGGGTAAACTGCCGCTTTCACATCCTTAGCAGAGGTAACATCCGCGGTCCAAAAATACAACCGCTTCCATTCGACGGGGGTGTTGAAGTCGTAGATTTTGGTTTTCATTGAGCATTGGAACGCTTCTGAACCGTTTGTTGTGGATGGTTTGTCTTCGATGCGGTAGAGGGCGAAGTCTGATGTGGTTGGTGCACTGCTTGCCCCTGAGATGCCGAAGTAGAGGGTTTCTTCGTTTACTTCGGCACGGCGAGCAACTGGCACAAAGTATGCGACACGGTGGACGCTTTCCCATTGCGACCATGTTTCGGTGTCTAGGTTGTAGACGTAGATGGTGCCGCTGTTCCATACTATGCATCTGCGACCAACGATGCTGATTGCGGTTTCGATTCTGCGCCCGAATGATTGTGCAACCATTTTGACTCGTTGCGCGTTTAGCGGGTAGTAAATGTTGTTGATGTAACGGTAGAGGATGCCGCCTGAGAATACGAAGTGTGCGTTTTCGAATCGGGTTACTGAGCGTTTGTTTTCTGCACCGATTTCTTGTTGAACTGCACGCATCACACCCAGTGCTGGGTCGTCCCCGAATGAGTAGTGGTAGGTGCTTCGGTTGCGGAATAGGATGATTTCGCCGTTTCCTTGTTCCATGGCGGTAATCCATTGTCCGTCTCCGCCACCAATTTCAACATACATGCCGTCGTAGGATGGGATTGGGAGTGAGTTTTTCCAGTTCCAAACGTCTGTAGATACGCCGTCTAGACCTGCAGTGGCAATGTTTGACCAGAACATAATGTTCGCTTCAGTGGTGCCTTTGACACCGTAACCAAAGAAACGGGTTTGAAAAAGTTCAATACCGCCAAGGGCTGGCATGGTTGGCGTGTTGGTGAATGTGCCAGCCTCCCAGTAACCGCCTTGCCCCGCAGTGGTAGACGCTAAAACAATTTTGTTCAGGTATTGGGTGCAGTCTGATGCTTTAAAAGAAGCGATTTCAGTCCAAGTGTATGCGGTGACGTTGTAAATCCAAGTCTTAGCGTTAGTTGTGCAAACAAGGAAACGCACACCGTCTTGACGCACATACACACCAATAATGTCGATTGGTTGCGTCGCTACAGGGGTAACAATTTTGGTGTTTGACCCGTTTACTTGGTTGTAGATTGGTGGACGTGATTGGAGTGAACCGTTGGTTGCGAATTCGAAGTTGATGATTGCAGCCAACTCGTTGTCGTCAATGGCTGACTGGTCCCAATAGTTGTTGAGACCGCCAGTGAATTTTTGTAAAGCGGCACTGCGCTGGCGGATAACGTCTGACATTAGAGGATGTAGTCGTTCGCGTCAGGTAGGACACCGCTGTAAAGGGAGTCTTGTGAGATGGTGTCTTTCAAGTTTTGGCGGTCTAGCCCGTCACGGAACTGACGGTGCTTAAACTGCGCCGCCGAGTAGTTCTCATCCATCTCTAACGATTGGGCGAGAACATAGTTGACAAGTTCGTTGAAGTAACGGTCAGGGATACCAACGGCGGAACTCAGCGCAGACAGCGAGGTTGGCGACTTGATGTATTCAAGTTTCAAACCACCTGTGATGCTTGTGTTTGGCACAGGGTAGAAGGTGATGGTGCCGCCACGCTCATACCAAATGTCTGGGCGTTCAGCGGTTTGCTCTGCTTGCGGGTCAAGGGTTTTGATGAACTGGCGGGCAGCCTGCGGGGTCATGTTGGTTACAGGGTAACCTTTCACATAAACCGCTTCAATGTATTGCACACGGTCTGTGGGGAACGTGTAGTCTGCTTGACCTGCGATAACGTCGGTGACTTTGCTTGCACGGAGAATTGGGTTGGAGTTGACGATTTCTCGTTGACCGTCGTTTATCCAACGCAGGATTGATGCGTCTTCAAGTTGCGCTCCCGAAGTATCACCGAACTGCGAACGGACACGAACAGCGACATCGGTTCCAGTGTATGTGAATTCTTCGGCTGGCATTTTACTTCCTTAGAGTTTTACCGTCGTGACGGTACTGGTTTTTGTTAGACTTCATGATTGATTTCAGGATGTCTTTCTTTTCAGCGCGATATTCTTCTTCACGCTTCGCCTCTAGAGCAGCATACGCCATCTCTAATAATTGTATCTTATTCACCTTAGAGTTTGGGTCATGCGCGTTGTTTTCCAGCAACCAAGCCAACAAACGGTGGTCAATTTCGGACTCTGCCACGTTGCGGATGTGGTAGGGCGGGGCGAGGGTTGGTTCGTCTACAAGTGCGTATGGGCGTTGCGGGTCGAACGCTGGGTGACCAGGCTCCATACGGAGAAGGCGAACTGTCGGGAAAACGTCCCTGATGGTTGCTGCTACTCTGCGCTGATAGTCGCTGTGTAACCCGTCGATGCGGGCGAAGTTAATTATTTCCATGATACTCCTATTGTATAAAAAAACCTCGGCTCCCCGCGAGACGGACAGGGAGCCGAGGAGTTTTTTTATCTGCTATAGTTCAGCGATGTTGCTCAACTTAGCGTGGGCGTTGCGACGGTAGGTACCGATTTCGCTGTACTGGTAGATACGAGCCTCGTATGCGTCAGTGTCAGCAACACGTGGCCACATCGAACCATCGCGGTCCATCCAAGCCCAGTCGCGCTTGCGGTTGATAACCAGTTCCTTCGACGACAGAGCGTAAAGGGTTCCCTTTGGCGCTGCGTAGTCCGAAACGAACTTGATTGGCTTACCGAGTGCTTCGAAGGTGAACGAACGCTGACCACCAGTTAGGGCGGCACCGTTTACGAACTGACGTAGACCCTGTAGCAGGTTCCAGTAAGCGTTGTATACGCCTGGGCTTGCTAGGAATACGTCAACGTCGCCACCCTTCTTGTCAACATCCTGAACGAGGTTGATAAGGTTCAGTTCGGTTAGGGTTCCTGGCGAACCAGCCGAGCCTAGGGTCTTGACGGTGGAGTTCCAAACAGAGACGGTTGCGCCGTCAATGCCGTGGAGCGGGTTACCCGATGCAACGATTGCGCCTAGACCAGTTAGTTCCTTGTTAGAGGAGTTGGTGGTGTTCGATGCGCGAACGACGATGTCACCTGCGGTTACTGCAACAGCAGTGTCGAAGGTTACAACGTTGGTCGACTCGTTGACCGATACAACTACGATACCTGCGTAGTTCACGGTTGGGGTGCCGTCAGTTAGGTCGCTGCCTGCAAGTAGGTCAACAACCATGTCTGGCTCAATCCAGTGAACGTCGTCGAAGGTTACCTGAGTGTCAGCGGTGCTGTCGGTGGTGGCAACTACGCCAAGGGTACCAGTTCCGTCGCCGTAAATCTGACGGTTCAGGTCGCGCGATAGGTCGCGCTTTAGACCCTTGATTTCGTTGTCAACTACGTTGATGAACGAGTTGTAGTTGTCTGCAGCCTGCTCAAACAGTTGACCGTCAACCTCAATAGCACCGTATAGGTTCTTGAGGTATAGGTGAGCCTGCTTGTACTTCTGCGCGCCAGCAACAGGTAGTTTCTCACGAACACCACGGGCACCAATTCCTTGGTTGCGTCCGATGTGGGTGTCGAAGATAACTTCTTTACCGTTCTGGGTGATGTGTTGCGACGATGCTTCGATGAACTCAAGTGCTGGGTTCTTGTCGCGGAGTTGCTCGTGTAGGTCACCGTAGACCAACTTTAGAGCATCCGAAGCGAAGGTTAGGATTCCCTGACCTGCCATAATGATTCACTCTCCTAAGAGTAAGTTAGATAATAACGAAAAATTGTATCGCCTGCCCTGACCCTCTTAGGGGCTGTACGTGGATGTTTCAATTCTACTACAGAGTTATCCACAGGGTGCAAGGTAAAACCCCCAACATTTTAGCCATGTCGGGGGTTACCTGTGGATAACTTTTACTGGTTAGCCTTGTTGTATTGGTCGAACATGCGGGCAAGCATTTCTTTCTTACCCTTGTCATCCTTCGGAATCTGCAGGTTCGGGGCGACGACACCTGCACCACCTGCTGAACCAACCACGGTTGGCGCTTCAGGTGCGGCACCTGCTGGGGCGAAACCACCAATCATTGCCTGCAACTGCTGGGCAGCCTCAGCAACAGTGATTTCACGTCCAGCGTTGAGTGCAACATCCATCAGGTCGTAGATGGCAGCCTCGTGCGCTTCGGTGATGTTGTGTGCTTGACGCAACGCAGACATCTCACGCTCAAGGTTCTGAATCTCAATCTCAGTAGCCTTCTCCAACTCCTGCTGGTAAATGTAGTCGTCCGCTTCAGCCTGACGAGCCTTCAAAGCGTCAATCTCAGCCTGCAACGCAGGTGACACACTCTCGGAGGCGAACAGGTCAGCGAAGTCTTCACCAGACTCGTCTTCCATGATACCTGCCGCGGTTTGTGCGGCTTCGTCAGCGAGCATACCCTGCGACATCAGGTAGTCCTGTAGCGACGAGTAAACTTCGGTAGGGTTCGTTTCGATTGCGTTGGCAATGTTTAGACCGCCACGTAGCAGGTCAGCGGAAATGCCAGCCTCAACGAACTCCTTGTATGGAGTGTATTTCTCCATCTCCTTCTGGTAATACTTGTCCTGCTCTTGCAGGTAAGGTGTCACCTTGGAGTGCCACGCAGCGGGCAGTTCAGCGAGCAACTTTTCGTGTGCTGGATGAACTTTTGGTTCCTCAACTGCGGGTGTATCTACTACGGAAGTCTCTGCCTCTGTAGCCTGTTCAGGGATTCCCTGCGTCTCATCAGACATATTTTTTCCTTACTATAGTTGTTCGGCTGTCATGCCAGTTTGGTCAGGCATGTCGCCTGCACCAGTTGGTGCTGCTGGGGGTAGTTCACCCGATGGGGCTTGAGCAGCCATCCCCATCATGGCTTCCTGCATCATCTTCTGCTGCAAGGCTTGTTCGTGCATCGCAATGTGCTTCTGGAACTCTGCACGAACAGAGTCAGGTAGCACGTCGAACGACTGCGACTTACGGAAACGGTTGTGAATCTCAATGTGAACTGCGTGGTTATCGTAGTCGTTGACTGGGATAACTGACGGCACAGCAAGAGGAATTGGGTTGCCTTCAAGGTCGACCTGTCCAGGCACAATCTTGTCTGCGTCGCCTCGCTGAGCACCCATCTCCCAGTTCTGTTGGAACTGTTCGATAGCGTCGTCGGTGAGACGCTTCATCATGAGGTTCTCACGTTGCGCTTGGTTCTCATCAACCTTGAGCAAGTTGTAGTATTGCTTCAGCATACCCATCTCAAGGATGCGGAGACCCTCTTGCGGTGCAATGAAGCCCATCTTCATCCATTCAGTGATGAGCGACTGGCGGGCAGACTTGCTGGTTGGCAACGCCGAACCTGATTCTACTCGGATGTCGTTACCTGAAGCGATGTCTGCACCTGAAAGGATGGCGGCGTCAAACGCACCATCAGTTCCAGTGGTTTTGATTAGGCGCGGAGTGTTCACGTATTGGATGAACAGTGAGATTGCTTGCTTTGCAGTCTTCTCTACAGCCGCTTCAATGGACGCAAACACGGTGGTCAGGTAGGCGTCGTCGCGTTCCTGCAGGTAGTTGATTGCGGTTGCAGCGGTTACGCCACCTGATTCGCCACGGGACACTTGGTGTTGACCTGAAATGTCTTCGAAGTCGGACTGTAGGTGCTGGATTTCTTGTAGCACGTAGGATGGTAGCGGCTGGATTGGCACAGGTTGTGGCATTGGGAATCCTGGGCGGATTGGAATCCAGATACCTGCACGGGCGGTAATCTTCTTCGGGTCTGTGGAACCTTCCGCATACATCATCTGTGGCTTAGCCATCAGGTTCTTGGCGTGGATGATTTGCGAACGGGTGCGGTTCAGTTCACGCTGCAGCGGGATAAGGTTCTTGATTACTGAGCGACGGTAGAACTTACCTGTTGGGATGCTGTAGGTGTGTGCGAACGGATACATTTTGTGCGAGTAGGGGATGCCTTCGTTGGCGTATTGCACAATTTCGTTGTCCACGATGGTTACGAGTCCACCTTGTGGTAGCCATGGGCAACCGTTTGGTTTAGCCCACATCTCAATAACTAGCACTGCGTCAGGTTTTGAAACGTCGCCACCCTTGATGTCGAACAGGGCGGCGTCCATGATTTCGGTTGCTGAAACCTTGGTTGGTACGAAGTCTTTCGGGAGAACGTTACCGAAGGTGGACTTCACCCACTGCTCGGACTTGGTGTAGACGTTGAAAATGTATGGCTGGTTTTCTAGGTTTTCTTCAGCCAAGTCTGGGACGAATAGGTGGAACGGGGAGACCACTTCAAACTGCACGTCGCCTTGTGAGGTTACTTGTTGGCGGATGCTTTTCTGCCCCGTGTATGGGTCTTCGACGGCAACTGGGGTGATTTCTTTTACGGATGGGTCCCAGAAAGTTTTGATGAAGCAGTTGCCTGTGGTGGCACGCCAGAACTCAGACTTGAGTGTGATGTCGGTTTGGAAGTTCGACTTGTCATACATTGCCTGCCAGACTTGCTCAGCGGCGGCGGCAGCCATCAGGTCGTCGTCGTCGTTGGATGCGGGGATTACTGTGGCGGATGGTTGACCCGACGAGGTTTTCGCAATCTCGGTGCGGATGATTGGTTCGATGCGGTTGATGGTGATGCGTGGGAGTTTCTGTGGGTTTGGCTCTTCAGAGAGAACTTGACCGTTGCCAACCTTTTCCCATGTGTGGTATTGGTAGCCGTTGTAGAACGCGAGTTGCAGGTACCAGTCTAGTTCTTCTTGTTTGCGTGACTGTTTTGCTTTTTCGTATTCTTGCTTCACCCATGCGACGAGTTTCTTTGAGTCGTCTTTGCGCTTGAATTGTGCAAGGATGCTGTCGTCAACCATGTCCGCCCCAGCGGTTGGGTTGTTCTGCATGTCAGCCATGTGTTATTCCGAATCTGTTACGAAGCGTCTGAACGCAGCGTCGATTGCGTCAGCGTCTTCTTCCAATAAACCTAATTCTATCTCGTCGCCAGATAGTATAGGTCCAGTATACCCTGTAACAGCCGTGGGTGTCACTGCTTGAACTTGCTGAAAAGCGAGCGGGTCTTTACTTGCGAGCAGGTTTGCCAGATGTTTTATTGTTTCTTGGCGTTGTTTCTCGCTGCTGATTATCTGCATCTGTTGCAGGCTCAGGTTGCGGAACATCTTCACGCTGATTATTGTCATCGCTGTAAGAAACGGCAAAGATAAAATCAGTAACGTTAGCACGTATTCCATTGATTAGGTCCTCTACTTTTGATGGCACTTTGGCTAGTTCAGTTTCACGTGAAACAATGTCCGCTTGCAGGGAATTGATTTGGTCTAGAAGTGGTTTCTTTTCAGCGTAACCGACGAAAGCGGCAAGTTCAAATACGCATTTGATGCATAGTTGCGCCATGCCTCCGTTTTGAAGTTCGCGTCCAAGGTCGAATAGTTTCACGTTGCTTCCGCAGGAAATGCAGGCGCTTGGGAACGGTCCACCGTTTTCAAAGAAATTGAAATGTCTCATTGTTATCCTTCTAGTTCACTGATTGAGCCTGCGTTGCGCCAAGTTGCGCCCCACTCGTCCCTATCATCATAGTCTCTAAACTTCTCAGTCGCAGTGAAATGCGCCTTGAACTCATCATGAAATTCTTTATTGCCAACTCTAGCAGAAGTTTTATCAGGAGTCAGGTCGTCCATGAACGTCATAGCGTATTTGAGTGCGTCGTAACAGTGGTTGTCTTTGTCGCGGATGTCTTCCAGTTTGTTTTTCTGTTCAGACAACTTCACCGAGGCGTGCTTCTTCCATTTCAGTTTCGGCAACTCTGCGATAAGGTGCGGGCAGTCGTCTGTGAACATCAGGTAAGGTTTGCCTGTTTTGGGGTTCATCTTCATGTATTGCTGAATCTTTTCCAAACCAACACGCCTGTCGTTGGGGATGGCGTCAACAGCAATGTAGATGCCGTGCTTGGAGTATTCGTGCAGGATGGAGGTGCCTGTGTGTTCTTTGGCTTGTTTGATGGCGGGGTCACCTGTGGTGAGGAACACTTCGCCACCTGTTTCGCGGAGGATTTCGTTGGTCATCCTGTTCACGATGGCGGCGTGTTCGGCTACGTTTAGTTTCGCTTGGTAGTGTTCTTTGAAGACGACAATAGTTCCGTCTTCGTCAACTGCCAACCACAACCAGACTGTGGGGTTGGTGTATCCCGAATCCATTGTTCGAATAATTCGATGTCTGCTAGTGGGTTTGAACTGCCCTCTAGGTATACAGTGTGTAACAGGTGAGAATTCTGGAAAGACTGCACCGCCAAGATGGACGTATTGTCCGTGTTTGCGGATGAGTTGTTCTTCTTCTGAGAGTTGCCCCATGTAACGGTCAATGGCTTCTTTAGTAAGCGAAGGGTTGTCCTCCATGCTTGCTTCAACGATGCCAATGTCTTTTGTTCCTTCTTTAGCGGGGATGTAAATGTCGTCAAAAATCCATTCCATTCCAGCAACAGGTGTTTGAGACATCCACCAGTCGCCGTTTGTGTCGACGAGGCGGGCTAAACATTCTAGGAAAACAGACTTAGGGCACTCCTCGTCGAAGTGGATGAAGTGTCTGGATGAACCAGCGAACTTGTCTAGGTCTTGGTCTTGGGACATGAACTCCACGAACGACCCGTTGTTCAGGGTGAGGACGTGGCGTTCACGAGAGTAGGACGCCTCCCATGACCCATCAATCAAATACTTCTTTGGAAGCCATTGTTTGTAGAGGGGGAGGATGATTTTGTCTACACCGTTCAGGAAGTCGACGGCTACGACACGACCTCTTACGGGTCCTTCTGGGGTCTTCCGATACGGGTGCGTATGGGTGAGCCACCAAATTGCTTCAATCGTTGAACCGAGCGACTTTCCTGAACGGTTACCACCAATATACAACCTATCTTTGTTCTTCATCGAATGAAACAGTTTTTGTTTCTCCGATGGAACGTAACTGTATAGGTTGGGTGTGTGGGCAGACTCGTTCAGCCCTTCTCCTAGTTGGAGGAGGACTTCGTTGAGGTCGTAGGTTTCTTTAGCCACGAATCAATTCCGTGAGGTCTTGTAAGAGTATGCGAACCAGAGTGTTGTTGTCAGATTCAATACGGTTGCGAAGGTAAAAAAGGTCACCGAGTTTGGCGTAAGCCCACCATTCACCAGCGCGAGGGTAACCAACACCTGCTCGCTGACAAACAAGGAAACCAAACTTGCCGTGAGCGTTCTTGCACTCAAGTTGTGCTTCTTCGAACCATTTTTGAACTTGACCATACGATGCCTCTTTCGCCATTTTTCCGCCTTTAATTTCGAACACCATCAGACCACCTGATGTGCGCAACCATACGTCACCTTCGTCGGCGGAACCTTTTAGGACGTTGCGGTGTGCTTCTAACGGGCTATACCCTGTTTTCAGCAGGTGGTTGCGGACTGCTGTTTCGGCGCGCGTGCCGATGTCTTTTGCTTTGCTCATGTCTCTCCTTGTTTTGGTGCGGTATAATTCTACCATGCCTGCAATCATGTCCCCTGAAGAAGTGAATCAACTTCACCTATACTCGGACAAGGATTCCAGCGTAACAGCACTCCATCATACTTTGGGTGTGGGACCTACACAAGCAGCAGCGGGTAACCACACACATAACGGTAAAGATTCTGTTCGGATTAAGTTTGACGACATTGATGGTGGCTGGATGAACATTGACGGCGGACGGGCTGACACACTTTTTGGCGGTTTACCTAACATCGACGGCGGTTCTATCTAATGGCTATACGTATTCAACTACGAGGCGACACTGAGGCTAACTGGACTAGCGTCAACCCTGTCATCGCTGAACGTGAGTTTTGTGTAGAAACCGACACCTTGAAGGTGAAGGTTGGTAACGGTGTCGACAACTGGATTGACTTACCTTACTTTACGCAGGGTGCGGCGGGTGAGTCCGCGTATGATTTGGCTGTCGCTAACGGGTTCACTGGCACCGAAACTGAATGGTTAGATTCCCTTGTTGGCGCAACAGGCGCGACAGGTGCAACGGGTCCTACTGGTCCAACAGGTGCCACGGGTGCAACAGGACCAAAGGGCGACAAGGGTGACACTGGCGACACTGGACCTGCGGGACCTACGGGTGCAACAGGACCAACTGGACCAACGGGCGCAACAGGGGCTACGGGACCTGCGGGTGCGGATGGCGCTGATGGTGCATCCGCTTACGAGGTTGCGGTGGCTAACGGGTTCACTGGCACTGAGGCTGAATGGTTGGATTCTCTTGTCGGTCCAACAGGTGCAACGGGTGCCACTGGACCAACTGGACCGACTGGCGCAACTGGTGCAACAGGCTCAACAGGTCCAGCAGGTCCAGGCGTTGCGGCTGGCGGAACAACAGGGCAAATCCTAGCCAAAAACTCTGCCACAGACTACGACACCGAATGGGTTGACACACCCCCACCTGCGATTACCGCAACCTCACCGATTGTTTGGAACAGCGGAACATCAACACTTTCGTTTGACGCTATTGCTAACGCCCAGTTGCAAACCCCGATGCTTGACTACGTTAAGAATGACACAGGCGGCTCAGTAACTAAGGGTCAAGCAGTTTACGTTTCGGGCGCTGACGGCACAAACATCCTCGTCAGCCTAGCGGATGCAGACACCGAACTAACCTCATCTAAAACGCTTGGTTTACTTTACCAAGACCTAGCCGTAAACGGGTTAGGTTACATCGTCACAAACGGTTTACTGTCTGGCATTGACACGTCAGGCGCGACGAACGCTGGCGACAGCGTTTGGTTATCATCCACAGCGGGCGGACGCGTTTACGGTGCGCCCCCAGCGAAACCAGCGCACTCCGTTTACCTTGGCGTCGTTTCACGCAAACACGCAACTAACGGTGAGATTCTTGTAAAGATTCAAAACGGTTACGAACTGAATGAGTTGCATGATGTGAACGCTGGGTCACCTAGCGACAACAACATTCTCGCTTGGGACTCGGCAACATCAATGTGGACTAACCAAACCGTTGCGGGTATTGGTGCTGCGGCAGCAAGCCACACTCACGCAGCGAGCGACGTCACATCAGGCACATTGGACATTGCCCGCATCCCAACAGGCACAACATCAACCACTGTTGCACTTGGCGACCACCTACACACAGGCGTTTACCAGCCAGCAGGTTCATACCTGACCGCCGAGGCAGACACCCTTTCAACTGTTACTGGGCGTGGAGCAACCACCGCCACTGCAGTCTCAATCACCAACTCAACAGCGTCCTCGTCATCAACAACGGGCGCCTTGAAAGTTACTGGCGGTCTAGGTGTTGGCGGTAACATTAACTCTGGCGGAAGCATTGCCGCCACAGGTGACGTTTCCGCATCAGGTAACCTTATCGCCACTGGAAGCGTTGACGCAGACAACACTTTTACCGAAGCGCAAGCGGGCACAACCAGCGTAACCCTAACCTCAGCGTCACCATGGTCAGGTGGTTCCGCAACAGTAACGTTCCCGTCATCGTTCTCAACCACCCCATACATTTACACTACGCCTTCGTCCAGTGCGAGCGTAGCCATCACCTCACACGTCACAGCATCATCGGCATCATCGTTCACTGTGCGTGTGAACTATTACGCTTCGTCATCGGGTAGCATCACCGTCCGCTGGCAAGCCATCGTCCCATAGGAGAACCAATGATTGTAACCCTGACCTGCCAAACTGAAGGATGCCCAAGCAAAGGCATCGGCATCCCCGTTGAAGACCCAGCAGACTTCTGCATGTGCGGTGCTTGCGAGCAAGAAATCCTTGACAAAAAGCAATAAATGGTAGACTAACCTTCAAGTGCTACATGAAGGAGACGAAATGCTTGAAGGACTAGCACCTAAAAAGAAAGACGCACTGTGTGTGCTGATGTCGCGTGCAGCCGAATTGGACAAGGCTGACTACGACATCCTAATGGAAGCCATCGAATCACCTTTGTGGACTAGCAACGGTCTCGCAGATGCTCTGCGTGAACGAGGCTTCAAAATCCACAAGGGTGCTGTGGCAAACCACCGAAAGAGGACGTGCACCTGTGCTAGATAACCTGACCCCAAAACTTTCATGGCAACCTGTGATACAGGCGCAACCTGTTTGCATCAAAGCCCCTAAAGAATACAAGAAACCTAAAACGAAACACAAGGTTCACGTCATTCTCCCAGACCCACAAATCGGTTACCGCCTACTCAACGACGAGTTCGACCCATTCCACGACGAGCACGCAATGAACGTTGCGTTACAGATTACGTCATGGTTGGCTGACAATGACCGTGTGGATGGTGTAATCAACTTGGGCGACTACCTTGACCTGCCAACGTTTGGTCGGTTTGAGCAGGAGCCAGCGTTCGCAAACACAACCCAAAAAGCATTTGACCGCGGACACCTGTTCCTACAAGAGCAACGCGCCGCGGCAGGTCCACAGGCGGAGATTGTCCTCATTGAAGGTAACCATGACCGCCGTTTGGAGAAGTTCATCAGCATCAACGCCGCGTCTGCGTGGGGTTTGAAGCGTGCCAACACGGAGTCGCTTCCTGTTATGAGTG
>JACCDM011244128.1_pt1 | contig 19536 bp, 19 predicted proteins | sample 7445851 | NCBI WGS metagenome assembly JACCDM01 (sample SAMN15323438, study PRJNA562643) | freshwater metagenome | isolation source: river surface water | place: USA:Blue River Watershed | collected 2017-08-16
CCAGGTCTGGAAATATTTACAAAGAAAGATAGGGCAGTGGTTTTAAAAGCCGATTTTTAGGCCTATTTATTTTATACTACCGTGTTGCACAATATATCTTGTGGTAGGTAGCTATATAGACAATGTAAGGCTGATATTAGGATTCTGATTGTTTTGCATAATCTTATACATTGATCTACGAATCACACATTTGGATCGTTTTATACGCCTCAGCACGCATTTTAAATGACCCATACTACCTTCTCTTTTTACACTAAGGCCCATAAAAAAGAGGCCTAAAAATTACCTTAAATTTCAGGGGAGTCACTTCCCTCTTTTAGAGGTTTTTTTTGACAAAAACTATAGATTTGGATTACCTAGGATTAGTATCAATACTATCTAATATATTTTTAATCCAGTCTATGAGATCTTTAAACCAGCCGATTATCTTATCAACAGACAAATCTTTTACCCACTCGACTACATCGGAAATATTGATATTGTAATAACGCATTAAAATTAGTGCCCCTATAATCAAAAGTATCAGCTTGATAACTCCTGCTTGTTTGTTTTTGTTTTTAGTATTCATATTGTATTAAATATTGTACCATAAAAGCTAAAGCGCAGGTAAATACTTTAAAGCATCGAGATAAGCTTCCTTGGCAGCCACTGGTTGTACTAAAATTTTTCCAGGATAAGATTTACTTTCGAAAGAATCAATCTCCACACCATTTGATGGATACAATGAAACGTGTAGGTGTGGCCCGGTAGAAGATCCAGTATTGCCACTGTATCCTACTACGTCACCTCTCCTTACTTTTCTACCCTTCTCTGTAGATATGAGTGAAAGGTGCCCATAAGCACTCGAAAGTCCATTTGTATATTCGATAAATACCCACTTACCAAAAGAAGCTCCTGGGCAACACAGATCTGTATCACCAAATCCTTTGACCACACCATCAGCCATAGCTCTTACCGGAGTACCTACAGAAGCTCGAAAATCCACACCAGAGTGAAATCCCATAGATCTCGGCCCAAATGGAGAAGTTACAAATATTCTGTCTAATGGCCAAGATATAGCTCCTTTTTTAGGTAATTTTGATGGATCTAAAATAAATTTGAGTTGGCTTTCATAATCAGCGAGTTCTTGTTCAAATTTTTGCTTTTGAGCCAAGCGTATAGCGAGAAGATTTTGATAATTAGCCTCGTTGTTTTTTGTGTCAGCTAGCAATTTATTTTTCTGAGCTACATTCTGATCCACTATTTTATGTTGAGCTTGCAATTGTGATTTTAAAACTACGAGTTCATTTTTGGCATCGATGGTTACTTTTCTGGTATCTTCCAATTCGCCTTTTACTTGTCTTAAGGCTAAAACTTGCTCCCTGGTCTTTTCTCGTACGGTGATTATGTTATCTATATCAGTCCAAATATCAGAAAAATCTGCATCAGAAAATAAGGTCTGGAAAATACTGATTTGTTCAAACTCATTGGTAGTACGAATACCTGCGGTAATAGAATTTATATTGTTGTTTATGGACTGCTCCTTACTACCTATATCACGACCCAAATTTTGTATAGTTAAGGTGGTTTTATCTATCTTATTTTGAGTTACTGAGATATCCGCATTGAGTTTCTTTTTGGTTATATCTAGCTCTTTTATAGCTCCCGCCAAGGAATCCTTTTGCTGGCCGAGGGTATTTAGCTCCGATTGATAGGAAGCAATTTCTTTTTCCAAGCGCTCAATGTCTGCGTCTTTTTGGTTTATTTTGTCACGAATTTCATCGGCATTTTGAGCTAAAATATTTGTAGCCAGAAAAAGCTGAGCTAGCAGAAATAAAATTATTATAAATTTATTCAACTGCTTTTTGTAGGCGTGAAATAGTTTCATCTTTTCCTAATATCGAAGCGATAATAAATGGATCGGGTGATTTATCGAGTCCAGATAGGGCATAGCGCACAGGGTGGAGTAGCTCTCCCCTACTTTCAAGTTTATCAGCTTCAGCCATGAGTGTGGTCTTGACTGTATCAGTATCAAAATTATTTACATCTAATTTTTCTAAGGCCATCATAGCTATTTTGATATTTTCTTCTGTTTTCTCCTGGGTGGATTTTTTAAAGATCAATTTTGTCTTATCATATTCTGGGGTCTTGGTAACAAAATCAAATTCACCCGCATCAAGCATAGTTTTCACATCACTCCATTTAGCAATACGCTCAAAAATAACTGGCACCAATTTTTCATTTTGCAATTCAGCTGGTAGCTGGCTAAAAATATTTTCCCTGATTACATCAGGAGAAAGTTTTTTCATGTGCTCCTTATTTAGCCAATCCAATTTTTCATCACCAAATTGTCCACCAGAATGTTGAATTTTACTAATATCAAAAAGCCCGATCAGTTCTTCTTTGGTAAATACCTCTTTCTCCCCTCCTGGATTCCAACCCAAAAGTGCCAAGAAATTCATCATGGCCTCAGGCAAGTAACCTTCTTTTTTATATTCCAAAACATCCTTAGCCCCATCTCTTTTGCCGAGCTTTTTTGTCCCAGCCGCCGCCATGACAGATGGAGTGGTAACAAAAACTGGAGGGTTTACACCTAGGGCTTCATACAAAGACAAAAACTTTGGAGTAGATGAAATAAATTCTTGCCCCCGAGTCACGTGAGTCACTTTCATTTCTATATCATCTACTATGTGGGCAAAATTGTATGTCGGGTAGCCATCACTCTTGATTAAAATAAAATCATCGAGCGCTTCTTCTCCAGCTGATAAATCACCCCAAACTGCATCAGTCCAAGTAAACTTTTTTATTACTGGAACTTTAAACCGAAGTGGTGTAGATCCATCCCAAGCAGGTGGATTTTCTGGTCGGTGTTCTCGGTATAAAAATGGTTTTTTGTTTGCTTCTGCTTCTTTTCTCCATGTATCGATTTGTTCTGGTGTATATGGATCAGCATAAGCACATCCAAGTGCTATAAGTTTCTCTCCATATTTTTTATATAAATCTAATCTTTCAGATTGGATATATGGTGCATGTGGACCGTCTACATCTGGACCTTCATCCCAATCCATCCCAATCCATCGCAATGATTCCTTTATGTGTTCAATGGACCCAATCACTTCACGAGCCTTATCTGTATCTTCAATACGGAGTATAAAAGTACCCTTATTTTTTCGTGCCCACAACCAAGCAAAAAGACCTGTACGCAAGTTGCCGGAATGCATAAATCCCGTAGGGCTCGGGGCGAATCTAGTTACAACTTTTTTATCTGACATTCGTATATAATAGCACAAAAACTAACCTCCTCAATCCCCCTTACCAATAGTGTAAATTTAACTAAATTTTTAATTTGTGTTTATTTCTTGCGAGATATTTTTGAGTATTTTGTATTCCTTTCAAATTATTTCTTTTATGCCAATAAGGGAACTTTATATAGGCACTTAAAAGTACCGCCGCATGTAGTGCCTTTTCATTAAATTCTCTACCATTAAAATACCCCTTGACCAATTGTGCTCCGGCTTCATTGTTAGTATATTCGTCATAAGCTACAGTTTTCATAATGGTTCTTCCCAAATCTATGTATCCATTATTAAACCTTGGACTTGGATCAAAAATCGTAAAAGTGTCTGTGGCGAAAGTATTGTTGGTCCCAAAATCGTCATGACAGTAGCTACTTTTATTTTCACGTTTGATGTGCTCTGTTAATATTTGTAACGCCAGAGACACAGATCCATGTTCTTCACCAAGAAGTTTATGTTCTTTTACATACCCAATTCTCATTTTAATATCTTCACTTTCTAACCAATCTTTGAAACTAAGAAATTCCGGGCTACCATCTATATAGCGACCATACCCTGTAGCATTCGGTTTATGCATAGTATAAAGAATTTTTCCTAATTCTGTGTAAACTTCTCTAGTTAGCTTTTCTACTTTATCATAAGCATCTTTTAATAATGGCGCATCTATGTACTCCATTAATAAGTATGGATGTTCAGATATCATACCCGTTTCTAGGACGTGTGGTACGCGCACTCCGCTCTGTTCCCATACTTTTAAAAACTGTGCTTCTCCACCAACTTGAGATATACTCAAAGGAATTTTTAAAACTAATTTTTCTTCAGCTGTTTCAATTATACTTATAAGAGAAGAAATGCCTTTGTGCGCAAAGGTAACGCCAACTTCTTGGTCCATAAATCTAGTATGTGTGGCAATAAAATTATTAACATGCGAAACTAAATCAGTCCTTCGCTTGTTGAATTTAGCATCTATTTCATGCTCAGATAATTTGGGTTCATTATGAAATTTAATTCTGGGTGGCATCTATATTTTCTATTCCTCGTGAGATAGTGCAATATCCACAATTTCGCGAGCAATAGTCATTGCTGCATTTGGTTTAGAAAAATTTTTAGTATTTTGAACCATTTCGTTATATTCAGCTTTGTCACCTATCATTCGGTCAATTTCTGAACTCAAAATATTTGCGGTCATATTCATCTCTTCGATCACATTACAGCACCCAGCTCTAGCATAGCTGAAAGCATTTAGTTTAGAATGATCAGCATTGGATTCACTAAATGGCACCAAGATAGATGGCACCCCCCAAGAAGCTATTTCAAAAATAGTCGAGCCTGCTCGTGACACCACAAGCGTCGCTACACCAGCGGCCATCTTCATCATGAGTGGATTCAAAAATGGCACAGAAATATATCTGGACTTGTTTGGATTTTCAGACAGTATCACATCCCCTCTACCCTTGACTGCTTTGTAATTATTTACACCAGTCTGGTGTACGATCTGATAATCTTTTAGCAATCTAGGTAGGGCATCTAAAATCGTATTGTTTATCAGCTCAGCTCCTTGTGATCCACCGATAATAAATATCACTGGCAAGTTTGATTCAAATTTAAAATATTCCAAAGCCTCACTACGCAGAGCGGGGTGTTCGATGATAGAGCGAATAGGCTGACCAGTCCAAGCTACCTTGTCAGTTTGGAAAAATTCTCCTGCTTCCTTAAAAGACACAGCGATTCTTTTAGCAAACTTACCCGCCCATTTGTTTACACGCCCAGGAGCAGAATCCGACTCATGAACAATCACCGGTATACCTAAAATCCTAGCAGCCATGAGGGCTGGAAAAGATGCATACCCACCCTTACCGAAAACCACATCCGGATAGATAGTAAACATTTTATAAGTGGCATTGACTACTCCTAGTATGATTTTAAATTTATCTAAAAAGTTTAATAGGCGTCCACTCATTGACGGATTGATACGAATTTTACCAGCATATACTTCCTCGAAAAGGATCCCATTTTCAAATAAAACTTCTTTATCGTAAGGGCCATCAGAAATATAGTAAAGTTTTGGCTCTAAAATATTTTCACTATCTGCTATTTGATTTATTTTTTCGGCGACGGCTATGATTGGATAGAAGTGTCCACCAGTTCCACCACCCGTAAAGACTATTTTCATAATTATATTTTATCTAGTGCGCTGTTGAAGCCTCGATATTTGGAAAACCACACCGACAGCCATCAAGTACACCATGAGCGCTGTACCACCATGACTCATAAAGACCAAGGGCACCCCCGTAAGTGGAAACACTCCGATAACTGAAGCGATATGCATAAATGACTGCGCTGTAATCATTATAACAATCCCTGACACTAAAAGTCTACTGAACAAATCTGGAGAATTATTGGCAATTTTAAACCCACGCAAGGCAAAAAGAACATATAGGACTATCACCACTACACCGCCGACAAAACCCGTTTCTTCACCGAGAACTGCAAAAATAGAATCCCCTTGTGGCTCGGGTAAGTAGCTAAATTTTTGAATACTTTGCCCAAACCCCCTCCCATAAATACCTCCACCGCCTAGCGCTATCAAGGATTGCTGAAGCTGATAAGAAGAACCGGACGGGTCAGAAGATGGATCAATAAAAGTTTTTACACGAGCTTGCAGGTATGGCTTAAAATATACCAATGAAGACAGTGCCACCAGGGCTATACAACTCAGCCCCACCAGATACTTCATCGGCACCCCAGAAACAAACAGCATGACTACTCCAGTCACCAAAATAAGAACGAAACTTTTTGTATCTGGTTGAAAATATAAAATACTAGCTACAATAGCGAGCAATACAGTAAGTGGTAAAATTCCAAATCTAAAATCGCTAACCCGGCTTTTTACCCAAGACAACCACGCGGCAAAATAAATAATGAACCCAAACTTTAAAAACTCTACCGGCTGAAAGGAAAACCCTCCGAATTGTATCCATCTTTCAGCCCCGCCATGACGAAGCCCCAAGGATGGAATAAATACTGCGCAAGTAAGCAGTATTGACCCGATAAAAATAACTAGTGAGTATTTACGCCAAAATTTATAATCTATCTTAAGTGAAGCGTACATACCTAGGAGCCCAAAACCTAGCCCTAGACCTATTTGGCTACGAAGAACGGAATAAAAAACATCTTTATTTTTTACGAGAATGCCGAGAGAGGCAGAAATAAAAATAGCTGTTCCTATCGCAATCAAAAGAAAAACAACTACCAAAAATAATCTATCTATCTTTTTTTCTTTTTCTCTTATCATTATATTTAACTGACAATGGCTAAAATTACCCCGATAATAGCAAAGACCACGGACAATACCCAAAAACGCATAGTGACTTTTTGTGGCGACCAGCCGATAGCCATAAAATGATGGTGAAGTGGGGCCAATTTAAATACGCGCTTACCTCTCCATTTTTTAGAAGCCATCTGAATAATGTCAGATGCAGAAGTCACAACTAGTGGTAAAGCTATAATTGGCAAAATCAAAACTGAGTCAGTCAAAAATGCCATTGTAGATATGGTAATAGTCAGCCCCATGATACCTGTTTCACCCATATAAAATCTGGCTGGTGGAATATTGAACCAAAGAAAAACCAAAATCACCCCAGACACTACTCCAGAAAAAGTAGCTAGATCAATCTGATTATTCGCAAAAGCTATAGCAGAATAAGCCGCAAAGATCGAAGCCAGTACTCCGCCGGCCAAACCATCTATACCGTCAATCACTCCGCCAGAAAAAGTAGCTAGCGCCACCACCATAAAAGCCGGGATAACCAATATTCCCAAAAACCATTCTCCTCCAAATGGAATATGAATCGTATATATACCTAGTTTGTAGTAAAACCAAGCTCCGATAAAAAATGAAAGCAAGGCCACTAAAAATGCTTTCCATTTACGCCAAGAAGCATCATCACGAGCAAAACTTCCATTGCCATAGATCTGCACCAAGTCATCCCAAAATCCAATCAGTGACCCGATGAGTAACGTAAAAAGTGGTATCAAGGTTTGATTCCGACTAAAGAAATTCATCTTCTCAGTGAGTTCGGATGGGAAAACAACTGAAGTAAAATAGAAAATAAGTGTGGTGAGTAGCACTGTCACCCATATTATCATTCCTCCTACTCGCGGAGTATTTAGCTCGCTCTCCTCGTTGTGAATTTTTTTAAAATCTGAATTGTTAGTATCCGTTGTTCTCGAATACTTCTTCCACATTTTATATTTGTAAAAAAAATGCGTAGCCACTGGCGTAATAAGTAGCCCCAAAAAGAATGCGAACGCCGTCGGCAAAAAAATTTTAACTAAATCAAAATACATCCTTAGATAATAACATAATTAGGCTTCTAATACACCTCCTGCTGATAGCATTTTTCACAATAAACAATCTCCGGTCGGTCGGGAGCATAGCTGGTTTCAAATTCGTTTTCACAGTCCTCCTTCATGCATTGTCGGTGCCAGAGTTTTAAAGGATTCCTTTGTTTTAATCTTTTGTGATGTCGGCAATTTGGACATAATCTAGGAAGCGGTAGATTCATTCGACGATAGAACTTTAAATCGTCCTCTAAAATCCTAAAAGCAGTCATACAGTTTTCATTACACCCCCCTTTATGCTCACATCCAATAACTTCACTAAGAACTGAATCTTCCACTGCGAAGATAGAATCCGGTAGTTGTTCTGATTGTTTTGTTATTTCATAATTTCTCTTGTCTAACTCTCGCCAGTTATACCCTTGTTCATTCACTTGCTCTTTGTCTAAGAAAAAATACTCTTGAGCAGTTGTTTCATTATAGCCAAATGGCGAGAGTTCTATTGGGAAAAATTCTCCATATTTATATATCCTTCCTTTTTTATCAATATAAGGCATATCGTTCATGTGTTTGATAACCCTAGGCATCAATTCTTCGTACTCCTCTTTTGAGTATTCCTTATTAAGGATGCAATATTTTTTCTTTTTTAGCCCAATACAACCAAAGAGATAAGAAGACCCGGGTACAGTTATACTGTAATCAGCATTATTAGTCTGCATCCAATTACCCCAACCTAATTTACAATTAGATAGTCCGTCTCCAGCCTGTAAACATTCATATACAAGTTCTATATTGTCTCCATAATGAGTAAAATCGTACGTATCTTTTACCGGGCCATTAGATACAAAAGAGCAAAATTTTGAATCCTCTAGATTTGCCGCACCGAAGCATGATTTTGAATTTTTTGAATGCTCTAAATAATCACCAGTAACGTTTAAATTTTGAACTCCGAAATAATACTTTTTGGGGAATTTTTTCCAAAATGTTTGAGATTTTTCTTTGATAAGCTGTACATTTTTAAAAGAATCCAAGCCAAAAGATTTTAATTTTTGTTCGTAATCTTCTTTCGTATATGGTTCATTGAAAATGTGATAACTTTTTTTGCTTAAATTTACACAACCAAAGCAATTAGTGCAACCACGAAGACCATAGGAAAAGTGTACATCTACGCAATCCTCACAATTTTGAGAAAAAGTAGTTTGATAACAGTTAATAGCAGTAACTAGCTCATAGCAAAGCTCACCTTTTCTGGTCATTGTAATATCTTGAGAATCTTTACAATAAAAAGCTCCGCTCCCGTAAGAAACATTTTCATCAAAAGTTCCATCATGTAGTAAATAGCAATTTTTCATATTATTAGCCATATTACAATACGGAGAATTAATCATAGTAGTACCGAATGCAAATAAGTTAGGAACTGGAGTCCTGCGGAAAAGTTCAAATAATTGAATCAGAAATGGCTTTGAAAAATCTACATCTTCAGCATAAGTTGAAGCATCCCAATTATCGCTCCACCAGCACTTGTCGCAATAAACAAGATTATTATATTCTTTACTGTAAATAGAAATTATCTTCTTCCCGCATAGACCGCACTCACGGTTATGTAAGCCTCGTTCATTTCTCCAAGCCAAGCGTCTCTGTAGTCTACACTCTGGACAAAAAGTCGGCGGAGGAACTTTTATCTTTTCATAAAACCCAAAATCATCTGGCTCGATTACGAAGTCATTTTTGCAGTTTTGGCATATTCGATTTTCTGATTGATATTCCATAAATTAATCTCTCAATAGCTAATCGTTTTTTCCACCCCTTAACTTGATATTCTCTTTTTCTAGCTTCTGATAATGTCCTATACTCTTCAGTATATACGATTTTCCAAGGTAAATAAAACTTTGTAGATTTAACTAAACCTGAGTTATGTTGAGAGATTCTTCTGTCCATATCAGAACAACTACCCACATAATACCTTCCATTTTTTATTGAGTTTAATATGTAAAAATAAAACATATTAGATTAATTCGCATTATATCCCGATTCTGGTTTTTTGACCAGAATCGTGGATCCACGATCACGACCTTAGTCGGATCGGGACAATACATCTACAATCTTTTCCATATCCTCAAATCGCCCGTCGAAAGTCGAACCGAGTACAGTGACCGCTATGTCATGACTATTTTTATCTTTAAAGATTATCACCAAACTACCCCCAGCCTTTCCTGTAAAACCAGTCTTGGAAAAAAGTAAGTTCGGAATTTTACCGACGAGAATGTTTGTATTTTTAAAATTGTGCTGAAACCCAGACTCTGATACCAGATTTAATTCTGGTAGTGTTGTGGCGCTGAAAATTTCTGGATGAGCCTTGAGCCCATATATAGCCATAGTGTTTACATCTTCTGCTGAAGCCACGACTCCGGCTCCTATAGGTTTTTCTCTCCCGCCTGCATTAGCTATGCTGGAAGCATTGCTGGCAGGGTAGACATCAAGACCAGTAGGGTTTGCAAAAAGAGTATTGGCTGCGCCGAGCCTGCGCACCTTACTATTTATGTTGCCTAAAAAATTATCTTCTTGTTCTGACAAAGCATAGGCACCATCGTTTGCTGAAACCACTAAAGTAAATTTAGCCAAGTCCCCCACCCTCCATTTTTCGTAAGCAAAAATTCCAAAGTCACCCGCCTGCCTTACTGCCTCTGGGGACACCTCGACGACATCGTTTACATCGCGACCCCGTAGACCTTCCACTACAGTCATTATTTTTGCCAAAGAAGCAATCGGCAAAACTTCATTTTCATTTTTACCATAAATTTTTTTACTATCGGTAATGTCGTACACTAAAACTGATTTAGCTAAAAGCTCTATATTCTCTAGGGCGATTTCGAGCTGTTTATCTTTTTCTTCCTGAATCCTAGATAGTTCATTGGATTTATTGTTTCCAATGAAAAACAATACTGCCACCACAAATATAGTAAGCAGTGAAAACGCTAGGGCATTGTTATGATTGTTGTTCACTATCTTTTCCATCTTCTTCAGTAACCCCCTCTATTTCTTTATTGACACTTCCATATTCTGGCAACTCTTCGACTGATTTTACTCCCATAAAAGACAATAGTTCAAATGTAGGCTTGTAGATAAATTTTCGACTGTCTTTGGTGTCGGTAGTTTTTTCCACCAAACCTCGAACTGAAAGCGCTCGCAATGTAAAACTCGAATTTACTCCACGAATATAGTCTATCTCGCTTCGACTAGCTCCATTTTTATATAAAACAATAGACAAAGTTTCGAGTGCTGCCTTGGAAAGATCTTTATTGAGTTCCTCTTTCTGTAAACTCTCTATAAGTTCTGACATTTCCGGCGCTGTGCCTAGCATCACTTCCCCGCCTGCATCAGCCATACTAAAAGCATTGCGGGCAGGATCTCCTTTTTCAATGAGTGCAACTCCTCTATTTTGCAAACTCTCTTTTAATTTTAAAACTGCTTCATTTATTTCTACTAATTCAACCTTCAAAACCTCACTCAGTTTCTTGCGTGACATTGGTTCACCCTTCCAAAATAGTACTGCTTCAATTTTTTGTTCTAAGTTCATAATGTTGTTTGTTTCTCAATAATAATATCTCCTGTATCCATCATTTGTACAGCATCGACTATACCATTTCGCACCATCTCCAGCATCGCCAAAAATCCCACTATCACCTCTATTTTTTCTTCACGAGTCACCGGTTTGCCATTTCTGTGATTCGCAAAATCTCGAAAATTAGTGGTGAGCGAAGTTTGAATTCTCTCGGTCAATTTATCGATCATCTCTTCTATACTTATAACCTTGCGTACTTCTATCTCTGGCAAAAACGTCTTTTTAGGCATTGCCCCCAGTACTCCGCGCACTATGTTCATCATGCTTTCACGAGTGATCTGCTCATCAGGTAAAAATACCAATATATCACTTTTACGCTCGAGCGGTGCAAAAATTATTTTTTCACCAAAACTATTTTTTATATTTAATCCGAGTTTTGTATAAAGTTCAAATAGCTTCAATCTCTCTTCTAAGTTTTGTATATCTCCTTTTTCTTCATCAGTCAGGTCAAGATTGGGTAATAGGGATTTTGATTTTATTAGAATAAGAGTAGAAGCTACGAGTATGAAACTAGAAATTTCATTAGCCGACACCGCGCCGAGTTTGTTCATGTAGGCCAAATATTCTTCTGTCACAGCTGCCAATGAAACATCATTTATAAAAAGCTTCTTTTTTTCCACCAAATTTAAAAGCAGCCCAAACGGCCCCTCAAAACCAGTAGTCCTTATCTGAAAAGTTTCAGTTTCCATCGTTATATGCTAACATTTCTTTATGAAAAATAGAAGCGTTAGATTGTCTAAAAATGTAGTGCCAACAGAGTACGAAATACGGCTTCACCCGGATTTAGAGAATTTTACTTTCGAAGGAGTCGAGACTATTTCTGTCGATTTACTAAAATCCACCAAAACTCTGACTCTGCATTCCAAAGAACTGAAAATCGAAACTGCCAAAGCCAGGCTTTGGCAAGAAGAAATGTTTGGAAAAATCAGTTACGATGAGAAATCTGAAACAGCTACATTTACATTTCCGAAAACTATCAAAGCTGGGAAAATAAAACTAACTCTGGTTTTCAAGGGAATCTTAAACGACAAGATGCGTGGTTTTTATCGAAGCTCATATATCTTTGAGGGCAAAGTCCGTCATCTAGCCACCACTCAATTCGAAGCCACTGATGCCCGCCGTGCCTTCCCCTGTTTTGATGAACCAGCTCATAAGGCAGTCTTTCATGTTTCGCTCGTCGTGCCAAAAGGAAAAAGCGCCATCTCCAATACTTTGCCTGTTTCAACAAATATTCATGAATCCGGTTTTGAAGTCCTAAAATTTGCTCCGACTCCAAAGATGTCGACATACCTCTTGGCTTTTATCGTCGGAGATTTTGAATATATCGAAAAGAAAAGCAATCGTGGTGTCATTGTACGCGTCCACACTACTCCCGGCAAAAAACACCAAGCCGAGTTTGCTTTGTCTTGTGCCGTAAAAACTTTAGAATTTTATGAAAAATATTTTGATATAAAATACCCATTAAATACTCTAGACATGATAGCTATCCCAGACTTTTCTTCTGGGGCCATGGAAAACTGGGGGGCAATTACATACCGCGAGTCAGCTTTACTGGTAGATGAAAAACATTCTTCGGCTTCAAATAAACAATGGGTGGCCCTGGTCATCGCTCACGAGATCGCTCACCAATGGTTTGGAAATTTGGTGACTATGGAATGGTGGACCCACTTATGGCTAAACGAAGGCTTTGCTTCTTATATTGAATATCTCGCTGTCGATAAACTTTTTCCGAAGTGGGATATCTGGACTCAATTTTCAGTAAACGATCTCGGCATCGCTCTCCGCTTGGATGCCCTTTTAAATACTCACCCGATCGAAATCCCCGTGCGTCACCCAGATGAAATTGGTGAAATTTTTGACGAAGTTTCTTATTCCAAGGGTGCTTCAATCATCCGCATGCTCGCTGATTATCTGGGTGAAAAAGATTTTCGTGATGGCTTGCGACACTATCTAAAGAAACACAGTTATAAAAATACCGAGACTTTGCACCTCTGGCAAGCTTTCGAAAAAGTTTCAAAAAAACCAGTCACCAAAATGATGCACGGCTGGACAAGTAAACCTGGCTACCCTGTCATTAAAACTGAAATGAAAAATGGAAAATTGTCTTGGTCACAACAAAGATTTTTTGCGAGCCCGGCTTCAGCAAAAAAGACAAAAGATAAAACAAAATGGGAAGTTCCTATAACCTTCAAAAATAATAAAGTAAATTTTGGTGAGACTGGTTTTTATCGAGTGGCTTATTCAAAAGAAATGCTTTTAAATCTCCAAACCCCGATAGAAAATAAAAAGTTGAGTGCTCGTGATCGGCTCGGAGTGATTCGTGATCTTTTTGCTCTCTCTGAAGCAGGAATAATCCCGACCACTAATGCCTTAGAGTTTTTATCTGCATATAAAAATCCTGCCCGCAATGCTTCCAGCACAGCTGATGCAGGCGGGGAAACTGATTATACAGTTTGGGTTGAAATCTCTTCTGGCCTAGCTCGCCTCGAACAACTTTTGGCCAAAGCCGGACTTGGGCAAAATTTAGATAAAATTATTATTGAACTCTTTTCCCCAATTTTAAAACGCCTGGGTTGGGAAAAACAAAAAAATCCTGCCCGCAATGCTTCCAGCATAGCTGATGCAGGCGGGGAACTGCATACTGACAGACTTTTGCGTTCACTCGCTATCGCTCGTTTGGGACACTCAGGTGACCAGAAAGTAATTTCTGAAGCTCGCGCCATATTTAAGGCCATAACTCGTGGCGAGCAAATAAACCCAGACATTCGTGGAGCCATCTATGCTGTAGTAGCCACCCATGGCGCAAACACCGAATATCAAACTCTGCTAAATATGTACAAAAAAGAAACCCTACACGAAGAAAAAAATCGGATCGGTGGAGCCTTGGGTTATTTTAAGGACAAAAAAATCCTACAGGAAGTTTGTGAATTTGCACTCTCAAAAGATGTACGTGTGCAGGATTTTGCAGGGATCATATCGACAGTAGCTATAAATACCGCCGGACGAGATCTCTGGATGCATTACATAACCAAAAACTGGAAATTGTTAGTTTCTAGATATGGTGATGGTGGGCACACTCTTTCTCGCTTGGTAAAAGGCATAAGTAATAGTGCGGAAGAAAAACATTTTAAAGCTTTCAAAAAATTCTTTACCACTCACGAAGCTCCTGGTGCCAAGCGTGCAATCGAGCAAGTCTTGGAACGACTTGAAAGTAATATCCTCTGGCTCAAACGCGACAAAAAACAAATCTCCGATTTTTTAAAGAAAAATTAAACTAAATTTTCGTTGCATCCACCTTCGCCGCCAAAATGAAATCATTCTCAGAAAGACCGCCTATGGCGTGGGTGGAAAGTTCGAGGGTGACTTTATTGTAATTGATTTTTATGTCTGGATGATGGCCTTCGGATTCGGCAATATCGGCAATATTATTTACGAAATTTATCGCGCCGATGAAATCGGCAAATTTATATAATTTTGAAATTTTCGCACCCATGCCAAATTTTTTGAGGTTTTCGCTCGTCTCTTCAAAAAGTTCCCAGCCAGGAACCTGCTCCATTAATTTTCCAATCTCGTCATGAGAAAGTGGCGACACTCCCCCTTCACACGGCACACATTTCTTTTGTAGCAAAATGTTCATAAAGTTATAAGGTTATTGATTCTCGAAGTCGAGAAATCTGATAAATACTAAACACTAAAACAATCGCTGCCACCCATTGTGATGACGCCAATACTGTACCATGTACGAAAAAATCAAGCATTATAGCTACAAATGGAAAAGTAAGCTCTAAAATTGTAGCTATATGTACTGGGGTTTTAGCCAGGCCTCTATAGTAAATGAGCAGCGCCACCATGCCCGTAGACACTGCAATAATCGCCAACCAGAAAAATTGCACAGTCGAAGGAATCACTAGAGACCCATCTTGTCCATGCCCGTACAAAAGTACAAAAGGTAAAGCTAGTATCAAAGTAAAGATAAATCTATAAAACGTACTTACCTTGGAATCAATATTAGTCAGGAGCATTTTAGACAATGTCGTCGAAGAACCCCAGGCAAAAGCAGCACCCAGTGCATACATAGCAGCGAGAATAGTGCCCTCACCTGTCTCTAAATTTACTTGGCCGTTGGGGAATGTCACAAAATAAGCAGACACGATTGCCAGCACTGCCCACTTTATATACCGTATATCAAGTTTTTCCTTCAAAAAAATCGAAGCGGTAGTGATAGCAAAAATTGGTTGAAGTTTCTGTAATAAAAATACCACCGAAATACTTATGTAATGAACTTTTCCCAATGCAGTCGTAAACCAAAGAGTTCCCAAAAGTCCAGACAGTCCAGCTATAGCTAATATTAGCCACAATTCTTTCTTTGTGGGTTTGGTGTTTTTTATATAACTCCAGATAAAAGGTGTAAGTATCACCAAGCCTATCAAGTGCTCAAAAAAAATAATTGTGATCGGAGGTAGCGTGTACAAGTATTGACGAATGAGCCCGTCAAAAGCCCAAAGTAGGGCCGCGATAATGATAAGAAGTGGTCCAGTAATTTTCATACGATAAAGTCTAGCACTTTTCTAAATCTTTCTCTATCTGAGCTTTTAATTCTTCTTCTGTATTAAATTTTTCAAACTCTCTCAGAAATTTTTTTAATTCGAGTTTCACCATCTTTCCATATGCATCTCCATCATAGCCAATCAAATGCGCTTCTGTTTTTCCACTAGGGTTTATAAGTATTCCAGCTCTGTACTCTACGTTATCTAAAATGGCAATCCCAGCATAAACCCCATACGGAGGTAACACCTCTTCAGTATCAAGGTTTACAGTTGGAAAACCCAAAGTACGCCCATACTGGTCGCCTTTCACCACGACACCGGAAATTTTGTAATGCATTAAAGTTATTTAGAAAGTTTAATTCCGAGCTCTTTGAGTTGTTTATCGGAAATTCCCGAAGGAGAACCCATCATCAGGTCCTTACCTTCGCCAGTTTTTGGGAAAGCAATAACTTCTCGAATGTTTGGTTCGTTTTGCAAAATCATCACGATACGATCAATACCTGGAGCAAAACCTCCGTGTGGTGGCGCACCAAAAGTAAACGCTTCGAGCATATGACCAAATTTCTTTTGTTGTTCTTCTTCACTAATACGCAAAAGTTCAAAAACTCTTTTTTGCATATCACGTTCATGAATTCGGATACTTCCAGAAGACAATTCGTAACCATTTAGTACTAGGTCATAAGCATTGGCCCGAATCGAAAACATATCTACGCCGGTCATGAATTTCTCTTTGTCTTCTTCTTTGATTGAACAAAACGGGTGATGCACAGCTTGCAGTTCCCCATCATCTGTCTTTTCAAACATTGGAAAATCTAGCACCCAGCAAAAGGCCAATTCATTTGGATCATTTTTATCTTTTCGCATATCAGGCTTGTCTGAACCATATTTCTCTAAAGACTCAGCATAAGAAATTCTAGGGAAAGGAATTTGAGAAATTTTCTTTTCCGGATAAATTTTATTCACAAGCTCAATAAACATTGCTTCTGTGTAGGAAAGCACTTCTTCTTGAGTCACAAAAGACATCTCAAAATCGAGCTGAGTGAATTCTGGTTGTCTGTCCCCTCTGGTATCTTCATCACGCATACATCGCGCTATTTGAAAATACTTTTCAAAACCGGCTACCATTGAAAGTTGTTTAAATTGTTGTGGAGATTGCGGTAGTGCGTAAAACTGACCGTTGAAAAGTCGAGATGGGACGACATATTCTCGTGAACCTTCTGGAGTTCCTTTCATAAGAATTGGAGTTTCGATTTCTATAAAATCATTCTTATGCATGTAATCACGGAAAAAAGAAATTATCTTGTCTCGCATACGAATATTTTTCTGCATTCTTTCTGTACGCAAATCTAAATATTTATATTTCATGCGCAGATCTTCATTTATTCCGGCGGTACTTTCATTTATAGAAAAAGGAGGAGTCTCGGCTTTGTTTAAAACTTCGATATTTAAAACTTCGAGTTCAACCCCGCCACCAGCTGCGGCATTTTTATCTGTTCGGGCTTTTACCAAACCAGTAACTTTCAAAACCCATTCTGGGCGAATTTCCTTAGCTCTGGCTATGGCCTCTTCGTGCACAGGTAGAGTCACACATTGCACCCGACCCGACATGTCTCTCATATCAAAGAAAACCATTTTACCTTGATCACGACGTACGTCTACCCAGCCAGCTATGGTAACCTCCTTCCCCACATTTTCTGATAAATTTTTTATATATATTCTGTCTATCATATTAATGGCATTTTAACACAAACTAAAAATAAATACAGTATAAAAAGAATTGGGCCGGCGACGCATAGCGCCGCCGGCCCTTAATCTTGATCGCGGTTGGCCAAACCGCACTAACTAACTGGCCTGAACCCCTTGCGCACCATGAGACAGCGCAGGACAAGGATCTTTTGACTCAAGTACGTCGCGAGGCTGAGTGTACTCCCGGCCACATCCCTTCCTCTGGCAAACCCACTTCGATTTTACAGGATCGAACTGAGTAAGACAGGTGTCGGAGAAGAGTCCGGGGTTGTGCACGAAGTATGTTCCCTTCATAGCACCTCCTACACCCCAGACTCAGGCTGATCCATCGGGTACGCCAAGCGTGACCTCGGCGTCGTCCGACGACCCTTTTGAGGGCAAATCGGAAGAGTTGGGTTCTCAAACGGAACCCCGATGCTCTTGCCACATTCCTGGTGAGACCAGAAACCCCCGATCACGATGAAACGATCGACGGGTTCCTGCCCCTTGGGAGAACACCCACATCCGAGAGTCTCTCGACTCACAAGAGGCAGCTTTGCAGTAGTCTTCCGAGCAGCCGCCTTGGCCCTCAGATACGACACGAGGTCAAACGGCTTACGAATTGCGTCAGAGTTCATCTGTCGTCCCATGTGTCAATCCCTTTTTTCATGTACACACCTATTGAAGAACTATTTTATCCCCGTAAAACGAGAACACCAGCCCTCGAGAGCTGGTGTTTGAGTTGTAGTTTTGGTTTAGTAGTTTTTTTACAACGCAAATATCAGCCCTCGAGGGGTCTTAATAAACTTAATCAGGATATTTGAATTTGCTTGTAATTTGTTCACAAAATTAGTGTATCACAAATTAAAAACAACGCAAGAGAAAAGGGCGGCTCGTAGCTACGAGCCGCCCAGATGATGCGGTGGGCCAATCCGCACGATTAAAGCCTTAACGCCACCAGTCAATTTCCACTTCGGAATCCCAAAGCATGGCGCACCTCCTTTCTAAATAACTACGCACTATCAGAGCTTGGCTTCCCAGACTCGATCTCGCCGACCCTTGAACCCAAACTTGTCTTCGTATGTATCCTGCCCAAATAGAACTGGGTAAAAGTCAACATCTGCTCTTAGTTCTTCGCCAGTAACAGGATTACGAGCATAGACCTGACCAGACTGAACCAGTTTGAAATTTTCGATGTTGTTTTCAGCCACAAAACCACTCAGTTTCGGAATAGCTTCATAAACATCGAGAAAGATCTTTCCCTGAGTTGGCTCCACTTTCACGTCGACTGGAAATCCAAGTTCTTTGAGAATCATACAGATTCCTTCGACGGTATCTTTATGAGTTTTTTCCGAATCATCAGCCCCGTACTCAAATCCAATTGCCGCCGGGTGACCAGAAATCAAATTCTGGCCCTCAGTGATGCGCATATACAAGACATACTTGGCCTGAGTCGCTCTAGCTAAACTTAAAGATTTCTCGTTTAGATCCGCAAGAATGACGGCAGACTCGAGACCACTCACAGTGGAATGAATATCAATGACCACGTCATACGAACGAATTACCGGAGCAAGATCAAAAGCCAAGCGTTCTTCTTTCAAGCCATCAATCCGACCAGGAAAAGATCTGTTAAGGTCAGTCTCTATAAATCTCACGCCGGCTTTCAAGGCATCAGGGTTGCCAATCATGAAATCAATATTGGGATTAGACCCCAAGATACTTTTGAGCGAATCTCGAACCCGGAGTCCAACTTTTTCTGTACCGTGAGTGCAAGCAACGACAAGAACTCGGACCATTTTAGTATCCCCACATTTCTGTAGTTATTTAGAACGAAGTTGTTAAAGAACAAAAAGGGCGCCCTATTGCGCCAGTTGGTGGATTCTTTTTGTTTAGTAGAGAAAAAAATCAACGAAGCGACGCAAAAGCTATGAGCTCTCCCGCCCACCAAGTTTTACTCATTCCGTTGTTTTTATATGTATTCATGTACTAGTACATAGTAGTATATAAAAATAAAAGCGCAAGTGGC
>JACCDM010059290.1_pt1 | contig 19535 bp, 15 predicted proteins | sample 7445851 | NCBI WGS metagenome assembly JACCDM01 (sample SAMN15323438, study PRJNA562643) | freshwater metagenome | isolation source: river surface water | place: USA:Blue River Watershed | collected 2017-08-16
AACTTCTGCTGACATTGTCCACGCGATCTTTTTCAGGAACTTCTTTGCCAGTTGGCATGTTGGTTTTGGTTTTGTCTAGTTTGGCACTTGGCAGTACCAGTGTGGCTCCGGCTATTTTTTCAGCACCCGGGCCCACAAATTCAATTGAGTAGTTGTCGGCTTGTTCGTATACGCCGTCCAACACAAGTTTTTGTTGAAAGTCATTCATGGCCTGCATGAGTCCCTGTACCACTGTCCGCGAAGGTGTTGGAGCAGACACGGCAGTTTGAGGAGCTTTTGCAGATGCAACACCAGCATTGGCTCCAGATAAACGTCTGGTTTCAGCTGCTGATTGGTTTGCGTCTGTTTGATTACCAGTTGTGGTTGGTGCACCAGGTTTAGATGCAGGTGCTGAAGTTGAGCTATATTTTGCCTGACCACTCAGCATTTTTTCTACACTGGCTGCATTCAATTGAAGGTCATATGGAATAGTACCACGAGCTGTGGAGCCGCCGATGTCCTGCCCAACTGGTTTACATGTCCATTCATAACTAGTAGTCTTGCTGCTCACAGTCCAGTCAATGTTCTTGATCTTAAATGGTATTATTTTTTCTACCACAGCTTTGGTATCACTGGTTTGACCTCCTACTGTGAGGCCTCCTTTGATGGGCATCACAATGTTACCACTTTGATCATATCCGTAAAATCTAATGACCATGATGTAGGTGGCAGCTACATAGTTGACCTTGCCGTCTGGGTTTATAGGCATGTGATTTTCCACAGCATCGCGCAGACGTTCCAACAGAGTCATACCTTGTGGTTCTATCAAAGTAAATTTAATGTCAATATTGTGATGTGCGCCGCCATTGCCGCCAATTGGTAACAGATTATCAAGTGTTACCGAATCTATATAAAAATCATTGTCGAAAAACGGACTGCGCCCACCATCAGGATAGTTGCGTTCTTCTGGAGGTACAGTGCCGCCGTCTTGATCTATGGTACCGGCTGCCGGCTGTGGCCGCTTTCCGTCACGATTCAGTGGTGCCCCACCGGTTTGAAACAACAACTGATAACCGTCAAGTTTGAGATTGTTGCCATACAAAAGTCTCTTGTACTGTGCGTCATTGGCCAAATACACAGAAATCTGGTAGGAATAACTGTAGTAATCATCCAGCACATTTGGCTGAGGAATAACCTTGACCAAGCTGGCCTCACTGGCGTTTACTTCAGTCTGCTTGGTAGATGTTGAATTGTTGGCTGCATCATCTCTGGTAGGAGTTCCAGCCTCAGTTTTTAATTCGGCACCACCAGGAATGCCGCCCGGATCGTACAATTCACCTGATTCAGGATTTTTTCTAAGATTAGATAGTGTGCCATCTTCGGCTCTGACGTTGATGCCCTGATTGTATCCGCCAGTGGCTTGTGTTTGTTCTGTGGTGCGCACAGGATCGTCAGTGCCTGTGTCGCCACCTGTGTCCGATGTAACAGGTGTTTCAGCGTTGCTGGGCTTGCTGGTATCGGGTGGTGCAACTATGCGGCCTGAGGCGCTGACTTCAGCAGCAGCCGGTGCGTTGGGTCCTTGTGGTGCATCATCTGCCACTGTTTGGCTGGCAGTGGCAGGTGGTTGTGGTTCTGGTTCTGGTGTTCTTTGAGTGGCGGCAACCTGTTGTGCTGCTTGTAAATCAGCTTCATATTGAGCCAGCGTTGCCTGAGATAAAGCTAAATTGGTTCTTTGTGTGGCAAGTTGTTCTGGGGTTATGCCTGGCGGCGGATTGGCTAAGATTGCTTCTCGTTGTGCAACTATTCTTTTCCACCGCTCAACTTCAAGTATCAAACGTGCAACTTCATTTTCAGCAAAAGTGGCCATAGATTAGAATCCCAAGACTGATTTCAGCGTGGTAATTTTTGGCAAGTAGATCAATGTACCTTCTTTAAAGTCCAAGGGCGGTGCTTGCAAGGTGTTGGGGTTGCGCTGATAAAACACCCACCACAGTGTGGCATTGTCATAAAGGTCAAAGGCCAACATATCTGGTCGATACTGATAAGTGGTATTGATCACAAAAGTCTGATCGTCATCCTCTTTGGGGATGGGTCTGTTGACCATGACATCAAGATAAAATTGTGAGTATCCTGTTTCAAAATACGGACTGGTTGAATCGTAGTTGGCCATTACCAGAACCCTCCTTTGAGTAGTTGTCCGTTAGCAAAGCCCTTGAGGCTGAACTGTTTGCTGACTTGAGTGCGTGTTTGTACAGGTATCAAAGTAATATCAATTTCCATCTTGGTTGGTACATAAGTTGCGCCAGCAGTGTTGCTGACATTTTGTTGAATTGCGTTGGGGTCTGGTACACCTTGACCAGGTGCACCTTTTTTCAGCAAGGCATTGGTCAATCTATTCAACCCTGCCAAGCTAGTTCCTCCAGGATTGCTGGCCACTGCGGCACGACGATTCAACATGTTCAGGCCGTAATTGTTGGGACTGCCCGCTCGTATGTAGTCAACATCATTGGGCAGTGTGTAATTAAATGCCGATATCACCACCGGATGATCTGAAAATTGATATTGTCCAAAACCGTTCAACAAACACACAGGAGGCGGGACGCCTCGCTCGGCGTCTTGCCCGTAGAACATTTTAGTTGCTGAACGGAAAAAATGTATCACTGCCAGCAGATAATCTGCCTCATTGGTGTCTTGGGCAGTGAATGTGCCACGAATTTGAATGTCGCCTACTCGAGAATTTTTGTAAAATAAACCACGGTAGTTGGAGTGAACAAGATCATACTGTTCATAGTTGGCCGAGTAAGTGGTGGTTATGTTGGGTGTGTACGGAAATATTACTCCGTCTGTTTTGGCCAAGGGTGCAAGGATACCAACTGCATCTTTTTGGTTGTAGAGATACTGTGAATTAGGTGCAAGACTCAGTCGTACTCGCCAGTCAGCATTGCCTGGTTGTTTGTATCGCGCCTGGAACGTGGCTTGTTGCCGGGCCCGATCTCTAACAGCAGCTTCTTGATTGGCTTGTTCAACGTCTGCGTCGGTGGGTTCGGCCAGGCCAGTTTCTGCCGCAGTCCCACCTTCTTCTGCACCGTCTGGAGTTTTAAGTCCTTCGTCCTCAGCAGTGTCAACATCTTCTGGGCCGCCCAGCAGTTCTGGTTCATCAGGTTCTTCGTCTTCTGGACCACCTAGAAGTTCAGGTGATTCTTCTGCGTCAACATCGGGTGGTTCCTCTAGTGGTGCAAAGGGGTCAACTTCCTCTTCTGGACCGCCCAACAGTTCAGGCGATTCTTCTGCGTCAACATCGGGTGGCTCTTCTAGTGGTGCAAAGGGGTCAACTTCCTCTTCAGGACCACCCAACAGTTCAGGATCAGCATCAGGATCTACTGGTTCAGCCAACGCTGCAAATTCAACCTCAGCATCGGGTGGTTCTTGCAGTGCTTCATCTTCGGCAATATCAACATCTTCGGCATTATCTGCCTCTACAACAAAATCTTCGTCCTCTGGACCACCCAACAGTTCAGGATCAGCATCAGGATCCACTGGCTCAGCCAACGCTGCAAATTCAACCTCAGCATCGGGTGGCTCTTGTAATTCAAGATCAGTTTCTGGATCAATATCTGCAGCATCGGTTGTGTCAACAATGACTTCTTCGTCGGGTTGTTGCAATTCAGGATCTAGGTCAGGTTCAACTGTTAACAACTCTCCGCCATCGTTTTCACGGAATGCAGCAGCATTGTCTTCGGCCACAAGCTGATTTTCTAAAATGTTGCCTTGTTGTTCTGCGGTATTGGCCTGCACTTCCTCAATGTACTGATTCTGGTCCTCAATAAACGCTGCATTTTCTGCAATAGATGCTTCTTGTTCAGCATTGTTGGCCAACAGTTCAGCACGACGTTCGTCAGTAATAAACGGATCAGCCAGTTCAGCATTGTTCTGTGCAATTATTGCTTCGGCTTGACGTTGTGTTTCTCTTGCAGTTGCAATGCTTTCTTCAGCACGAAGAATGTTCAAATTGTTGCTTTGGATGTTGCCTTGAGCTTCAACAACGTTGGCATTGGCCTGATTGATGTTGTCAAGATTTTGTTGGGCCGCCGGAGACAGATCAGGATTAGAGGCTCTTACTTTGGTTGCATCTACAGATAAGGCCGCAGTATCAACTGGTGTGTATGCAAGGTCAGATCCATAACCTGAATCTGCATCAAGATCTACATCGGCATTGGCAGTAGGTTGCGGAAAGCCTCGATAATAAGGCTGACCTGTTTCATCGTTGATAGCAAAGCCAGGTTCTAAGTTTCCATCATTGTCATAGGCAGGGAATTGGCTTGGGTCACTGGCAGGATTAACTGGCGTGTCTTGCGTGGCTGGGCCAACGCCAGCATAGTATGGCCGACCGTCTTCTTCGTTGATTGCAAAACCAGGTTGCAGGTTACCATCATCGTCATAGGCAGGGAATTGGCTTGGGTCACTGGCTGGATTAACTGCGGCATCTGTTGTAGCGGGACCTGTTACTGGTTCCGTCAACCCTGCAACACCTGATCCAGTAGTTGCAGCCACAGCAGAAGCAGTGGGCTTGGGTCCAAACAATCCGCCCACTGTGTTGGCAAAATTAGAAAACAGCGAAGGAATTTTGCCAATAATTCCCAGTGCAGAATCAATTGCAGGCACGCCGGTTTTGATTGTTCCAAATCCGCCAGTGGCAAATAACGTAGATCCTGGCAGTTGAGGAATGCCAAGTCTGGCACGTATGTAAGGATCAGTGGGATCCGCTCCACCAAGTTCTTGTAATTGTGTGGGATTCAATCCATAATAAGGATCGTTAATATCAGCCGCCGAACTTGCTTGAACTTGTCTAGCAACTGCTTCGTCGTATCCCGCAAACTCATCATAGTAAGGATCAAACCCAGAAGTTTGTTGCGTTGGTGGTTCTACGCCTCGATAATAAGGTTGACCATTTTCTTCGTTGATGGCAAAACCAAGTTCTAAGTTTCCATCATTGTCATAGGCCGGAAACTGACTGGGATCACTGGCTGGACTGACTGGTGTGTCTCTTGTACCAGGACCCACTCCAGCATAGTAAGGCTGACCTGTTTCTTCGTTGATGGCAAAACCAAGTTCTAAGTTTCCATCATTGTCGTATGCTGGAAACTGACTGGGGTCACTGGCTGGACTGACTTCGCTGCCTCTTGCTGACGTGGGGTTAGCAAGAGTAGTTGTTTTTTCAAGTTGTAATTCAGTACTTTGATTTAGTTGTTCGTCTTGATCAAAATTTACTGGAGTGTTGCTTGAAGATGATTGCGTTACAACTGTTCGTGTGGTTGTAGTAGTATTAGGGGTGCTAGTAATAGTAGGAGCACCTGGAGTTTCTGAATCAAGTTGTTGATTATAAAGTTGACTTCGTTGATCTTGCAGTGAATTTAACTGTGCATTTCTTGCTTCGTTTTCTTCTGGAGTCAACAGCGGTAACCCTTGACGTCTGCGAGCAAAGTTGCTGGGATTGTCTTTAATAAACTGATCAATTTCTACTTGTTTGGCCGCACCTGCTGTAGCATACGCTTGACTTTGTGCTGTGGGAATTCTTGGCCCAACAGTGATTGTGGTTGAGCCACCACCACTTACAGTTTCTGTACTGGTTTCAGTGTAGGATGAACTTGTTATTCGAGAGCCAGTTGGCGGCGGGTCTGCTGGCGCTCGATCGTAGTCGACTCCGGCAACTTTCCCTTGACCAATGCTTATCGCACTCATTTTTCCGTAGTCTACATTGGTTGCTGGGGTTCCAACAGAGTTAATCTCGTAGTTGCCTTGTTCTTCGTAGGTGATTCCAGCCTGAATAATAGCAGCTTCAGGATCAAGTCCTTGCTGTATCAGTCGGTTGTATTCTGCGGCTTTTTTGGGATCGTAACCTGCCATATTTGTATTCCTATGTGTTATTTACCCATTTTATAAACGGCATATTTTTACAAAGAGGTTGACAAGTGTTGTAAATCTGCTACAATAAGTACATATTAGGAGACTCGGTCAACCATGACTTTACTACCAAAAGCGGCACCTCGTGTCAATTACCTCAACAACAGAGACATTTTAAAAGAAATTCACCTCAGTAAAAACAACTACTGCTGGTACCGGGACAGAGATCTTGATCATCAATTTGATATTATTTTGCCGTCAATAGACAAGATCAATCAACGCACCATTGCAGAAGCTCGGCGCAACCGAGCAGATCGACTCAAGCGTGAAGGCACAATTGTAGACCCAAAAAAGATACCCAACACAGAAATTGTTTTCCGTATCACTTGCTGGGACCACATACCCAAAGCACCTAAAAAAATTACCAAAGCCGAAGCAAAAAAACGCAAGTTAGAAGAAATACTAGATCTCGACGATGTAGTCGAAGATGATCCCTTGGCAGACATTGTGGATATTCCTGTGTTGGATATGAATCATGTGCGTGTGAACTTTCCGCCGTTTGAGCACTATCGCATAGACGAAGACAAAAAGCCCTACATAGTAGGGCGCTCGCATTGGAAGGGCGATTTGGCCACTGGAGAGTTTTCCAAGGATCACGGCGACATGACCAAAAAGTTGGCTCTGATGTTTATGAAACTGTGTGAGCGTTATGCTACACGAAGCAACTGGAGAGGATACACTTACAATGAAGAAATGCGTGGACAAGCCTTGCTTCAACTATCGCAGATTGGTCTTCAATTCGACGAGTCTAAGAGTCAAAATCCATTTGCTTACTACACTGCGGCGATCACAAACAGCTTTACACGAATTCTCAACATTGAAAAGAAAAATCAAAATATCCGCGACGACATTCTCGAAATGAACGGACTCAATCCTTCATGGACTCGCCAAAACTCGGGCAAACACAGCATGGCTGCCATGTCCGGACCGGTTGTGTCTAGCCTGGATGAGTAGTATACTAGCAGGATGAGTAACCTATTTCGCAAAGCCGCAATCTTCACTGACATTCACTTTGGACTAAAGTCAAACAGTGTTCTCCACAACGAGGACTGTTTGGCTTTTGTCAAGTGGGCCACTGCCAAAGCCCGGGAGGAAGGTTGTGAAACCTGTTTGTTCTTGGGCGATTGGCACAACAATCGTTCAAGCCTGAACATTGTCACACTAAACTACAGTTTGCGAGCGCTGGAGCATCTCAATGCTAACTTTGAACGTGTGTATTTTATTCCTGGTAATCACGATTTATACTATCGCGACAAGCGAGATATACAAAGTGTTGAGTGGGCTAGACACCTCCCTAATGTGGAGATTTGCAACGACTGGTTTAGTAGTGGTAATGTGGTTATTGCACCTTGGCTTGTGGGCGACGATCATCGCCGACTCATGAAGATGCAAGGACAATACTTGTTTGGGCACTTTGAACTGCCTGGATACCTAATGAATGCAATGGTGGAGATGCCAGATCATGGAGAAATACAACGAGAACATTTATCTGGCTTTGAGCACGTTTTCACCGGACACTTCCACAAGCGTCAGACTAAGAAAAATATTACCTACATCGGTAATGCGTTCCCTCACAATTATGCAGATGCTGGTGACGACGAACGAGGCCTTACTGTATTGGAGTGGGGAAGAGAGGCTGAGTTTCATGCTTGGCCTGATCAACCGACGTACCGTGTCTACGGTTTGGCTAATCTCATCGATAACGCTGCGTCGCTTCTTCGACCCAAAATGCATGTGCGTGTCAATCTAGACATTGAGATAAGCTACGAAGAAGCCAACTATATCAAAGAAACATTTATCAAAACATACGAACTGCGCGAAATGGCATTGATTCCAAATAAAACCGCAGGCGTTGACGAAGACATGGCGCCAGGGGAAGTAAAGTTTGAGTCGGTGGATCAGATTGTCACAGACCAACTCACTAACATTGAGTCAGAGTTTTATGATAACAAACTGCTCTTGAAGATTTATCAAAACCTATGAGTCCCGAGCAATTAAAAACTGTGCTCGCTAAAAAATATTTTATCAAAGGATTTGTTGATTTAGCAGAGTTGTCTGTTTCGCCAGGCGAGGCTTACAAATTCTTCTATTCATTGTATCAACCCAATTTTGATGTTAACGATCGAATTGTATTATACAGCACCAACGCTATACCTGACAAGTTATTACAACATCTATATCAGGCAGCAAATTTTGTTGATATCAGTAACTGGTTTGTTTTGATTTGTACTACTGAAGACATTTCTCAACAATTAACCAATGCTGCTGACAAATATTCATCTGATCCTGTGGCATTTCAAAATTACAAAGTGTATTTGGATCAAACTCAAACTTTATCTGACCAGTACTACTTGCCTGATACTATTTGTGCAATACCATGGATGCATTTAGAAATTAAAAACAACGGATCTATCACGCCCTGTTGTGTAACCAATGGAGTATCTCTCGGCAACATCAACTCTACTACCATGGATGATGCGTTTTCAAGTGATTATATGAAATCCTTACGCCGTAGATTCTTAGCAGGCGACAAACCCAACGAGTGCAACAATTGTTGGAACAACGAGAAGCGTGGCTTGAGTAGCACTAGAAAACATATTACTAAAATGCTGAAAAAGTCATTTGTTCTCGAAAGGTTAGAGGATCCAAAAGTTACACGTATTGATATTAAATTCAACAATGCCTGCAACTTCAAATGTAGGATTTGTTCTCCAGAAAACAGTTCATTGATTGCAGCCGAACAAAAAAAATTTTTAAACATACCTATCAATCCGCAACCAAATTGGAGCGAGTCGGACAACTTTGTCAAGGACATGACTAACAAGTTACCTTACTTAGAAAACATAGATATGTACGGAGGCGAACCTTTTCTAATCAAGAAGTTTTCAACAATTTTAAAAACGGCCGTTGAACAAGGATATGCAAAAAATATCAGACTTCACTATAACTCTAACGGATCTATTTGGCCATCAGAATTTCTTCCTTACTGGCCGCACTTTAAAGAAATAGATCTACACTTCAGCATAGACGCAATCGGTAAACGATTCAACCTTCAGCGAGGAGAGTCGTGGGATCGAGTTGAAGAAAATATTCTACGCATTAAAAATCTAAAATTACCAAATTTAACCATTAGTTTAATGCCAACAATCAGTATTATGAATGTGTACTATTTGAATGAAGTTTACGACTGGGCAGTTAAACATAATTTTAGATTATTTGCTAACAACCTTAACTATCCTCAAGAATTCAAACTCAATAATCTTACAAAACAAGCACAAGATTTAATTGTTCAAAAGTTTAACAATCATCCCTGGGGCGAAATACAAAATGTTGTCAAACTTATAAAGTCTTTGCCTGCAAGTTCTGGGGAATCATTTGTGAAGAAGATTCAATGGTTTGACTCAATACGTCAAGAAAATTTTGCAAAATCTCACTCAGAGATTGCAGAAGCAATGGGCTATAATTTATGAAGTTGTATTTCAATGGATGCAGTCACACATTTGGAGACGATTTGGTATCTCCAGACAATCAAGCATGGCCATCACTGATAGCAAAAAAATTAAAACACCAGTTTTTAAATGATGCAGTAAGTGGTGGTTCCAATGATCGAATTGTATATAGAACCATTAAGCATGCACAAGATTTTGATAAAATTTATATCGCATGGACTTACACGTCAAGATTCACTCGTTATCGATTTGATAATAATCATGATGTAAACTTTAATCCTCAATTAAAGCATAGTTTGTATGGATCTGTTCCTGAATTTAAAGAGTATGGACTTTATCATTATAAATTTTGGCATAACGAGTTATATAGTTTCAAGCTGTGGTTGCAGAGTATCATACTTTTGCAACGGTACCTTGGTAGTATTAAAAAACCGTATGTTATGATTAACTCGAGTCAAAATCACATTGATCGGTGGAGTGTAGATTGGAATTTATTCAACAATAGTATAAAATCTTTAGTATGCTTCGATTACATGGACGACGATGCGCTATACAACGAGCACCTTGAGATACAAGGATTATTAAAACAAATAGACATGACTAATTATCCAGGATGGAAAAATTGGTGGATATCTAAACTTTCTAATGAGTACTCAACTGGGGCCACTGGCCATTTATTAGAAGAAGGACACAATGCTGTGTCAAATTACATATTAGAACATGATCAAATTTAAAAATTTAACTGTTAAAAACTTTATGAGTGTGGGCAATGCCACACAAGGCATTGACTTTGATCGCAATGACCTCACACTTGTTCTTGGAGAAAACTTAGACCTAGGCGGTGACGGCTCGCGAAACGGCACAGGCAAGACCACTATTATCAACGCTCTAAGCTATGCACTTTACGGCAATGCTCTAAGCAATATTCGCAAAGACAATCTTGTAAACAAGACCAATTCCAAGAACATGCTTGTGAGTTTGGACTTCTTTGTCAATGGTACAGAATATAGAATAGAGCGTGGTCGCAAACCCAATGTGCTGAAGTTCTATGTCAACAATGAAGCACAAGCAGCCACAGACGAAGCACAAGGTGAGAACAAGGAAACGCAAGAAGTTATTGAAAATATACTGGGCATGAGTCATGACATGTTCAAACATGTACTAGCTCTCAACACTTACACTGAACCTTTTTTGAGTCTGAAGGCCAATGACCAACGCACAATTATTGAGCAACTGTTGGGCATTACACTGTTGAGTGAACGTGCAGATCGAATCAAAGAACTAAACAAACAAACCAAAGACTCTATCAGTCAAGAAGAATTTAGAATTCGAGCTGTACAAGAAGCCAACAAACGCATCGAAGAGCAGATTGAAAGTTTGCGTAAACGACAAACACTTTGGTTTAAAAAACGCGACGAGGACGTGGCAGCATTGGCACAGGCCATTGTGGATCTTGAACACATTGACATCGAAACGGAAATACAAAATCACAGAGACTTAGATGCTTTTCATGTTAAGAAAAAAACCATTGACGAAGCAAATCGATACATTCGTCAACTTGACAGCGACGATGCCAAACAACAAAAATTGTTGGATAAACTAAAAACAGAAATTGCAGCACTTGATAATCATCAATGTCATAGCTGTGGTCAGGCCTTGCACGATAGTAAACAGGACGAACTTAAAAAAGCCAAAGAGGAGTTGCTGAGAGAAACAGCATTGCAAATGCTGGCCAATGACACACAGCGCCAAGAACATCAAGACACACTGAAAACCTTGGGAGAACTAGGCACTGCCCCAACTGTGTTTTACGACACATTGGAGGATGCGCTGAACCATCGCAACAGTTTGTCTGCACTTCGTGCCAATCTCGAAGTTCGATCAACTGAGATTGATCCTTATGGAGAACAAATCACAGACATGCAAGGTCAAGCTCTACAAGTTGTAAGTTATGACACGCTCAATGAATTTACTCGATTACAAGAACACCAAGACTTCTTGCTCAAATTGCTGACCAGCAAAGACAGTTTTGTTCGCAAAAAGATAATCGAACAAAACTTGAGTTATTTGAATCAACGACTAACACACTATTTGGATAGAATTGGTTTACCACATACTGTGAAGTTTCAAAACGACTTAACTGTCAGCATTGAAGAATTGGGTCGTGAACTGGACTTTGACAATTTAAGTCGCGGCGAACGCAACAGATTGATTCTTAGTATGTCATGGGCGTTCCGTGATGTGTGGGAGTCGCTGTACCATCCCATCAACTTGTTGTTCATTGACGAGTTGATTGACAATGGGTTAGATACCAGCGGTGTTGAAAATGCCCTGGGCTTGCTGAAGAAGATGAGTCGTGAACGGCACAAGAGTATTTGGCTTGTTTCGCATCGTGATGAATTAGCCGGGCGTGTTGAAAACATTCTCAAAGTGATCAAAGAAAACGGTTTTACAAGTTATAATACAGATGTCGATGTTGCGTGATATAAAAGTTTTACACTTAGAATCAACTGATGTGTGCCAGGCCGCATGTGCGTTGTGCGCACGTGAGACTGATCCAAACTTCCGCAAAGATCGTCAGCACCATCTTGACATGTACAAAATCATGCAGGTGTTTGATGCTGACCGCATTGCAGGTCTAGACAAAATGTTCATGTGCGGCAACTACGGCGATCCAGCTGCTGGCAAATACACATTGAACATCTATAGGGAGTTTCGCAAACTCAACAAAAATATTGTGTTAGGCATGAATACCAACGGTGGATTGCAAAATACCTTGTGGTGGTTTGAGTTGGGCAGAACATTCAATCAGCCACAAGACTATGTGGTATTCAGCATTGACGGACTTGAAGACACTAACTCTGTGTACCGCAAAAATGTTTCTTGGACCAAGTTGATGCAAAATGCTCGAGCATTTATTGAAGCAGGCGGATCGGCACACTGGGACATGTTGGTATATCGGCACAATCAACATCAAGTAGACGAATGTGAACAGCTTGCTAGAGACATGGGGTTCAAATGGTTTCGCGCCAAGGTATCCAAGCGTGGCTTCACTGATCGGCTCCAAGCACCCACTGGATGGAGTGTACCAACGATTTCAGCAAAAGCAGTTGAATGTCACGCATTAAAAGAACAAAGCATGTATATCGACGCACAAGGACGAGCAAGTCCTTGCTGTTGGTTAGGTTCAAGACAACAAGATTTTGTCACAGATTTCGAAGCTGTTCAAGCATCTTGGAACAGTTTACAGCCCAACATTGTGTGTTTAGATGCATGCGGTACCACAGATGGATCCACAAGATTCACTGATCAATGGCAAAAAAATATAGAATTAACTTAAATTTTAACTACAGGCAGCAACCAGATAACTATGATACATGACATGGCTATACAACAATCAACCAGTGGAAACTCTCCCAGAAGATTGCGTGGGCTTTGTTTACATGATCACCAACATCACAAACGATCGCAAATACATTGGCAAAAAACTAGCAAAATTCTCTAAAACTACGCAGAAAACAGTCAAACTCAAAAACGGCAACAAGAAGAAACGGAAGATTCGATCCAAAGTGGACAGTGACTGGCGAGACTATTACGGTTCAAGCCCCGAACTGTCCAAAGACATAGAACTTCTTGGCAAAGACAACTTTAAACGCGAAATACTTTATTACTGTCGATCAAAATCAGAGTGCAGTTATATCGAAGCAAGAGAACAATTTTCACGCAGAGTGCTAGAATCCCGGGACTGGTACAACGGACACATTCAAGTTCGTGTACACGGTTCACACATAATCAACAAACTAAGCAGTTAAGACTCGCACAGGTCAAAGTCGTGTGCCCAGAGACAACCGGATAATAACGGGGACGGAAGCCTCACCGCGCTAGTGAGCACTCAATCAGTATCCTTAACAGGACCACGATCGCGAAATGCTTGCGGTTTGATTGTTTGAACAGAATTTAAAAAGCTAGAAAGACGCTGGCGTGGGCCAGCACGTCAATGTAGTATGTTAGCGTATATTATATTGACCGCCGTTGTGATAAAGACGCAACTCGAGGTACCGGACAACCGCCTCTGTAATGTTGTAACGCTATGTGACTTGCCGACTCGGATGAAGTTTCTTTGCCCTGTGCGGGCAAAGTGTGACCATTGGATCTGGATGAATACTTGATCGCTTCGCTCTTTGAAGTCAATTACATTAACGAGCGATAGCGAAGTTAATAGATGTGCGCTAGCACATCTTGATAGTTAAACAAATGTATCTGGCCAATCACGAAACAGTGCGTGTTGAATGTTGCCCGACACAAATTGATTGAATGATTTGTGTTTGGTTTCAAGTTCTCCTTGTTGAGGAGCAACCCGTTGGAATGCACTTTCCATTTGAGCCATGTCTCGGAACTCCATGAGTATCATCCATTCAGGCATGTCAGCAATAGATCTGAATCCCATCTTGCAACGGGTGATTCTGTAATCCTGCATCTTGCCTTCGGATATCAAATGATCAAAAAAACTCTTCATTCCGTTGACCCAGTCAAGGTCTGAGATGTCGCCTTCTTTGTCTGCCCAAATTGTGTATAAGTCTGCCATGTTTACTCCAGTGGTCCTAAGATTTCAAATCCATCTATTTCAGATTTGTACAAGTGTGCTTGTTCAAGATACAAGTATTTGAATCCGCGTTCTCGATAGATAGCACACTCAGTTTTCATTGTTTCTATTCCCAAGCGTAACTTGGGATTGTTGTAGTTCCATGCAAATTGATCGCACAGAGCATTTTCGTTGTCGTAGCGTCGAATCAAACTGAATGCAACCAACCTGTCGCCGTCGTAGTAGCCAATGACGTCGGTCATGGGATCTGTGTAACGACTGTCAAAGATGGGCATCACTGACGCAAAGTGTTTGTACTTGCAGTAGTCTCTGTAGATCTGATTGAGCTTGGTGATGTCTGGATTGCGTAAGTATTCCCATTTTACACTTGGCTGATAATCGGTTTGGTTCAGAACAATTCTAGCAAATTGATAAGTCATCTGGGATCCTGTCTGTGTTGAAATAGGCCTTGCAAGTACTCTTCCGGCCAGTTATGATAAAATCCTTTGCTGGCCATTTGCCGGGCCTTGGCATTCAAATCGCTCAAACATTGCACCAGTGCAAGTGCATACTGACCTTGATTCATGATCACACCGTTGACGTTTTCTACATCTGCGGGATGATCTTCCAAGGCTAAGATGTCAGCTCGTAGTAAGTGCTCGGTATTGGCAGATTCAATACTTGCTGAGAATAACTTGTGTGGCCATTCTTGAGGATCATAAGCATAGATGATAACTTCTCGGTCGCCCATGCCCCAACGTGCTCGATTTTTGAGATCATAATAGGGATCAGTTCCTAGGTATACTTCAAATGTGCGTTTCATTCTGGCCTGACGTGCAAACGGACAGGGCGGCCAGCCGCCCAAGGCCGGATGTGGAACTTCTACAAAGTTCTCGATCCATGATTCAATATCTTGTTTGACTTGTTCTATTTCCATTAGAAGAAAGGAAGTTTTGATGTTTTGGTTGTTTCGAGATTGTCTTTGATAAGATCAGTGACTAAATCACGCTCTTGAAAACTCATTTGTAATACATCTTCGTAAGTGGCACCACCGCGCATGTACCATGCCATTTTTAAACTTTGTTTTCTAATATCTTTAGCCTCCTGGTCCATGCGCTCTACCATGGTAGATATCTCCTCAGGGGAAGCTGTCAGGAGGCGGCCCCGAAAAAAGTTGCTTGGTCCAAGGTAAGGGTCTGAGGCCATGTGTGACCGCAATGCGAACAGTTCACGTTGATTGATTCAATTTCACTTTTCTGTCTTAGATCAATGATGTGATCTCGAATTTCTGTAAAAAATTTGCGATCACAATTAACCAAGAACTCTTGAATAAATTCAGGCTCTGTTACCAGACTCTGAGGAGTACGAATACTGGCAATGCTGTGCTTTAATGTTTCGATAGTAAGTGCAGTGATCTTTTGCAAGGTCTCATTGAGTTGTTCAATTTTTTGTTCATCGGTTAGATGTTCAGACTGTTGTATCTGTTGTACCATTCGCTGTTGATCGTACTGCTTAAGATTGATTTCATTTTGATGGCGATACGCAATTGGGGTGAAGGTGATTTCCAAGTCACCTTGCTTGATTGCTTTGTTGTAATCAGGACTTGATAGCTTGTCCAGCACACTTCTTAAGTCCAAAATAAAATCGCTTTCAGTTTCACAGTTTGGGCACTTGATGGTCATTTCCATTTCATGTCCGTAACTGGCAATTCTAATGGCCACTAAAATTGCATTTAAATCAGTGCCGGGTGTGTTCCAAGCGTCACGTATGGCAGGAATGCAACTTTGAATCACGTTTATCACAGCCTGACCGTTGAACAGTGCGTCAGGAGTACGATATGTGATTTCGTCTATGGCAGTCATTGGATAAATTGGCAATTCTTTATTGTCGGGCATGCTAATAGCACTGGGATTCCAGTATTGGCCCATGGACGGCAATCGCAAATAAATTGCGGGCTGTCTAAAAAATTGTTTAAGCGGGTTCGCAGTTTGGGGCATAAATCACCTATAAATATATGATTACTTATAGGCACAAAAATGACAGACGCAGAAAGAGCCGCAGCAGAACTAGCCGAAACGTTGAGAAGAATCAACGAAGAACTAGCTACCAACAGCAGAGTTTCTAGAACAACTCTAGACGAACGCATGGATGCGGAAATGAAGGCCAAGTATGGTATACAAAACTTCACTGCTGGCACAGCCAAAGGCGCAGAAGCAATCACAGCACTGGCATCTGCTGGCATGGCTGCTGGAAAAGCCATGCTGGAAGGCAAAAAAGGTGCCGCTGCATTTAACTCATCACTGGACGGATTAACCACAGCCGTAACAGCAGCAGGCGTTGCTCTGTCATTGATGGTACCAGTGATTGGTCCATTGGTTGCTGGTTTTGTTTTGGCAACCAAAGCTGTTGTTGACTATGCTAAATCTGCCAATGAAATGGCAGACAAGTTGTACAAAGGCTATGCGGGCCTGGCCGCGGCTGGTGCTGCTGCTGCGGATGGCATGACCGGAGTCAAAAACGGCGCACAAAAATTAGGCTTTAGTATGAATGAGCTGAGCGACTATGTTCAGCTGGTGTCAGAAAACAGCAGAGAATTGGCTCAACTTGGCGGAACAGTGGCTGACGGTCGTCACGCACTGGAAAACATGGGCAAGGCCATGGAGCCTGCTCGAGAAGCCATGCTCAAGATGGGACTCATGCCCAAGGAGTTGGCTGAAGGGCAAGCTGCATATCTGAGAATGCAAACACGCATTGGCACAGCACAGGGAAAGACTGTGGACCAACTGGCAGAAGGTGCGCGAAAATATCTTGTTGAACAAGACGCACTGACCAAAATCACAGGCACCAGTAGAAAAGAAGCCGAAAAGCGTGAAGAAACAGCCAGAGCAGAAGAACAGTATGCTGGTATGCTCATGAAGTTGAGAGCCAAAGGTGATGAAGCTGAGATCAAACGTTTGACCAGCATGAGCCAGATGATGGGGTCGCTGGATCAGGATGTTGCCAAAGCTGTGCGTTCACTGATGACTGGATACATCACTCCTGAAGGTGAAAAGTTATTGATGAATGCGCCCAATGCACTCAAAGACATTCAAGCATTCAAAGACAAACAAATCACTCAGGAACAATTGGCTGACCGAGTGTTCAAAGGCATGGCAGACACAGGCGCACGAGTGTCAGCAGAATACGCCACGATGGGTGCAGGTGCTGATACCTTTATGGCAGCGTCTACACAATTGAATGCAATGAACATTGCTGCGCAAGGCGTAGAAGCATCATTGAAGAAAGCAAAAGAACAACAAGAAGCGCAAGGAGCCACAGGCAAAGCAGCCACGGACCAACTGGTAGAAAATCAAGCCAAATTGATTGAAGCTGAACGTCTTGCTACAATAGCCGTGGAAAATTTCATATCCAAAGGCATTGCACCAGCACAAACAGCAATGAAACTGTTTGCTGATAAAACTGCTGCGGCAGCTGAAATGTTAGATGAACTAACACCGGGTGGTAAAAAGACAACCAAATCAACTGTGCAAGATGTTGGCCAAGGTGTTGGTGCAATTGGTGGAGGCCTTGCTGGAGTCAAGTTAGGCGGCGCAATTGGATCATTGTTTGGCGGGGTTGGCGCCATTCCTGGTGCTGTTATTGGTGGCTTGCTTGGATCCTTGCTAGGTGTCTGGGGCGGCGGCACAGCTGGTAGAGCAGGTGCAGGCGCGGCCTATGATGCAGTTGCAGGCACAGGACAAAGTGGGCCACCGGTTGCTGGTGCTAGAGCCGCAGGCGGTCCGGTGGATGCTGGCAAACTTTATAAAGTCGGCGAGCAAGGTGAGGAGTATTTTAGACCTAATATGGCAGGCGAAATTATTCCAACCAATCAAATTTCTGGCGTCACTGCCGCGGCCAACAACAGAATTGATGTTATTCAAAGAGCAGCCAAAGAGATTGCAGACGATACTGTTACCTTGGCCAAACTCACAGATGTAGACTTGAAAAAGACACAGGATGCAAGTCGACTACAAGATCGACTGCGCAAACTCAAAACTGAGTTGGCCATTGACGAAGTTGAGTTGCTGGAAGAACAAAAAGATCAACTGGAAAAAATGCTAGAGGCCATGGAAAAAACCATGGGCAAAGATGCAGCGGTCAGCATGCGTAGAAATGCTATAATGCAACGTGCCATGGGCAGCGGCTCAGGCTTACAAATGCCGTCAGCGCCTGGATTGCCCAGCATGGGCGGCGGGCAGGGTTTGCAAATTGCCAGCCAGGATGACCTAAAAAAACTTGGATTAAACATCAAAGCAGGAGATGTGCAAGCTGACAACGCTAAAATTAGTCCTAAACTGATAGAATTGGCCAAGGCCATTCAAGCAGGCGTTCCGGGCTTTGGTTATTTCAGCAGTTTCAATGATCGGTTTCACAATGAAAAAGCCCCGTCCAGCATGCACACACAAGGGCTTGCTGTGGACTTTACAGTGGCACAACCTCCCAGCATTGAAGATGGCAAAGCCATTACCTCCTGGCTCAAACAAATGGGCGCCAGCGTGGCCATTGACGAATACAACAGCCCCACTGCTAAATCAACTGGGGGACATTTCCATGCTCAGTTGCCGGCCTTTGAGGATGGTGGCGAACTGGGTGCAGGCAAATTAGGCATTGCAGGTGAAGCAGGCAAACCAGAACTGATCACTGGTCCTGCTGAAATTACTCCTATCAATGAGCTAATGAAAGCATTTGGCAGCCTGGCTGGCATGATGTCACAGTCGGTTGACAAATTGGACGAACTGGTTCGAGCGCAAAAAACCAACAACGATATCTCAAATAAGATCCTGCGTGTGCAACAGTGATCCCGGTAAATAAACAACTATGGCAGACAAACAACAAGGCTCTTGGCGCAAATATTTCAAGGTCGCAGACAACTCAGGTGTGATGAGCCCAATCTCGGGCAAGAATCAGTTTGGCTTACCAAACTATCCCAAGAACGACGGCAGCAATGCATCGGCGCAAGCAGACTTTGTGTTTCGCAACTATGCCAGCAGATTGCCTGAAGTTTATTCAGGTCACCCCAATCGTGTGGAACGCTACAATCAGTACGAAAACATGGACATGGACTCGGAAGTCAATGCCTGTTTGGACATCATTGCTGAATTCTCTACACAGATGAATGAAACCAACGGCACGCCGTTTGACGTCAAGTACAATGACAAGCCCACTGATCACGAAATTAGCATTATCAAGAAGCAGCTACAACAGTGGGTCAAGCTGAACAAACTGGATCAAAGAATTTTTAAACTGTTTCGCAACACCATCAAGTACGGCGATCAAGTGTTTGTACGCGACCCAGAAACATTTGAAATGATGTGGGTAGACATGAGCAAGGTCATGCGTGTGATTGTGAACGAATCAGAAGGCAAGCGTCCCGAGCAGTATGTGATTCGTGACATCAACCCCAACTTTCAAAACATGACTGTGGCAGCCAAGACTACCACAGACTACATGACCAATCCTGTGACAGGCACCATATCAGGTTCGGCCAACTATACCATGCCCAACGGTGGCGTGGGTGGTGGCGT
>JACCDM011575365.1_pt1 | contig 19525 bp, 15 predicted proteins | sample 7445851 | NCBI WGS metagenome assembly JACCDM01 (sample SAMN15323438, study PRJNA562643) | freshwater metagenome | isolation source: river surface water | place: USA:Blue River Watershed | collected 2017-08-16
CGCGTTGTTGCCCTGTTCGACAACGATGAACTTCTCGATTACCGCTCGAGACGCCCCGTGATGTATTTCGAAAAAGATCACATCTCGTCATACGAGCCGTCGATGCTAGCTCTCTATCTGGTCACCGACGAGGTCGGGCAGAAGTTTCTGTTCTTGCATGGATACGAGCCTGACTTCAAATGGGAATCGTTTACCCAAGCGGTTTTTGATTTGATCGACATTTTTGACGTTGAGGATTTTGCCTGGGTTCATTCAATTCCTTTTCCAATTCCGCACAGCAGGCCTGTTGGTGTAACCATCTCAGGAAATCGCAAGGACATCATCGAAAAAGTGTCGGAGTGGAAACCTCAAACCCAGGTGCCTGGAAATGTTTTGCACCTTCTCGAGTTTCGATTCGCCGAGGAGGAGTTTCCGACCGCTTGTTTCGTAATGCTCGTGCCTCACTATTTGAGCGACCTTAACTATCCGCAAGCAGCCGTAAAAGCGTTTGAACAAATTTCATCGATCACCGGATTGGTTTTTCCTACCGATAGCCTGCGTGAATCGGCGACCAAGTTCTCGTCCGACTTAGAACGCAAGATTTCAGACAATCCAGAGCTCTCGAAGCTGGTGACAAGTTTGGAGGATGGTTTCTCTTCTGAGGACTCGAACTCTCGCGGCCCAAGAATTAGAGCTCCAAAGACCGAAGTGCCAAGCGCCGACGAGATCGCCTCTGAGTTAGAGGACTACCTGAGCCTTAGGCGTAAACAATCTGATGAAGGCCAGATTTGACCCGATTTCGGGCATTTATGGAATAAAAACCGAACTTTCATGGTTCGAAGCAAATAGCAAGAGTAGCCACCATTTGTCAGTCGACGGTGGCATAATTGCAGTGGACCCTGTTTAGTCGTCAAGACTTGACATGGGTCTAAGTTATGCCCGATTCATCCCAGTTTTCAGGCCCAGCCTGCAGGAGGCACCGATGGCAAAGCAGCAAGACAACCCGAAGAAGCGCGGATTTCTTGGCAACCTTGGCCTCGCCCTGTCTCGTGCACCAAAGGTCGAAAAGGTCGCAAAAGAGAGCAAGATCATTCCCAACAGTAAATCGCCTAAACCTGTCGCTAAGGCTTCACCAGCAGCGAAGCCGAAAGCAGCCCCAAAGACCGTAAAGCCGGTCGCTAAGGCAGCCACAAAGCCTGCAGCCAAGCCAACTAGCAAGGCGGCCGCAAAGCCGGGTGCTAAAGCGATAGCGAAGCCTGCAACCAAGACCACCGCCAAAGCCAAGCCAGCACCTAAGGCCGCCGCTGCAAAGAAACCAGGGGCAAAGCCTGCTGCCAAGAGCGTCAAGGTCGTCAAGGCAGCCTCAAAAACATCTCCAAAGCCTGCGCCGAAGACCACGAAACCAGCAGCCAAGCCTGCTTCAAAGACAACCGCGAAAGCAACGCCTAAGGCGAAGTCTGTCTCGAAGCCTGCTGCAAAACCTGCCGCTAAAGCAACCAAGCCGGCCGCCAAAGCGGCAAAGCCTGCTGCTAAGGCTTCGGCTGCAAAGAAGCCTGCGACCAAGACCGCCGCCAAGGCGGTCAAGGCAACAGCTAAACCAGCGGCAAAGCCGGTTTCAAAGACAACAAAGGCTGCAGCTAAGCCGGCAATTGCGGCCGCCAAGTCAAAAGGTCCGGTTAAGCCAGCGAAGCCAGCAAAAGAGTCGAAGGCTGCGAAAGCTCCAAAGGGACTTCTTGGCGATGACGATATTGAAATCGAAGACGATGAAGATATCGAAGACCTTCCTATTGAGGTTATTGTCGCCGAGGCCGCAACAGTAGTTGACCTCACTGCTGACGACGAAGTTCACACTGATGACGATGAAGAGCCAAAAGAGGAGCACCCAGAGGGTGTTCTAGTCTTCGACGACAAGCGCGAAGACGACATCCCGGTTCAGACAATCTCAATCACCGGTGCAACCGCAGACCCGGTCAAGGATTACCTGAAGCAAATCGGAAAAGTAGCGCTTCTAAACGCAGAACTCGAAGTCGACCTAGCCAAGAGAATCGAAGCGGGTTTGTTTGCCGAAGAGAAACTTGCGATCAAGTACCACTACATAATCGACAAGCCAGAGACGCTCACCAAAGCCAAGACTCCAGATCTGAAGGATTTGGAATGGGTGGCTAAGGATGGACGTCGCGCTAAGGCTCATTTGCTTGAAGCCAACCTACGTCTCGTTGTTTCACTCGCAAAGCGTTACACCGGTCGAGGAATGCAGTTTCTCGATCTGATTCAAGAGGGTAACCTCGGCCTCATTCGTGCGGTAGAGAAATTCGACTACACAAAGGGCTATAAGTTCTCTACTTATGCAACCTGGTGGATTCGCCAAGCGATCACCCGCGCGATGGCTGACCAGGCCCGAACCATTCGAATTCCAGTGCACATGGTTGAGGTAATCAACAAGCTTGCGCGTGTGCAGAGACAGCTACTTCAAGACCTCGGTCGCGAACCGACCCCTGAAGAATTGGCGCGCGAGCTAGACATGACTCCTGAAAAGGTTGTCGAGGTGCAGAAGTACGGTCGTGAACCAATTTCGCTTTCAACTCCACTGGGTGAAGACGGCGACAGCGAATTCGGCGATTTGATTGAAGACGTCGAAGCCGTTTCTCCGGTAGAGGCCTCAGTAGCTAAGGCCCGCAACGAGGCTATCGAGAGGCTGCTAGCCGGTTTGACCGAGCGCGAAGCGCGAGTTATCAAGTCTCGCTACGGTTTGGTCGACGGAATTTCAAAGACTCTTGATCAAATTGGCGAGGAACTTGGTGTCACTCGTGAGCGAATTCGCCAGATTGAAGCCAAGACTATGCACAAGCTGCAGCACCCTTCTCGCGCGCAGGCGCTTAGGGACTTCGTAGGGCAATAATGTTCTACCTTCCGGCGATTGTGTTTGGCCGTTTGGTTCGCTTTGCTATTCGTCGCGTTCGCCCAGGCGGCGGCTCGGCACTTCCGGGATTGCTTCTGAGCAAGGTGGCGCCACGCCTACTCGCAAAGACCTTGAGATCGTTTCCGATGGGTGTCGTGGTCGTCTCGGGATCAGCGGGAAAGTCAACGACAACCAAAATGGTTGTTGCTATTGCACGTGCTCACGGACTAGATGTCTTCACGAATCCTTCGACCGCGAACATTCGGCAGGGCTTTTTCTCGGCAATTATCGAACAGGGAAACCTGTTTGGTCGCACTAAGGCAGACATTGCGATTCTAGAGATGGATGAAGGTCACGCCGATTCGATTACAAAAGAAGTTGCGCCTCGAATTGTGACGCTGCTAAATGTTCTAGAAGATCAGTTAGACAGATTTGTTGATCCGGCATTAGTGCGCGATTCTCTTCACTCAGTTGCCAGCAGGGCCACCCAGAAAGTGCTTCTCAACGCAGACGATCAGAACCTGTTACTTCTTGCCCAAAAGTCAACTCCCGCTCAAATTGACTGGTTCGGCATCGAACCCTCGGTAATGGGGGATTCTGACTTAGGTGTTGCGCCGACTTACGTTGCAAAACTGCAAAGGCCCGCAAACCTAGTTGCTCAGGTTTTCAAACTCATTGCGAGAAAATGTTCTGTGCGAGTTGGTGATCGCGAAGCCATTTTCGACCTTCCGAGTCGAGGGCTTCACTACGCTCTCGATTCTGTTGCAGCGCTGGCCACCTCTCGCGAGGTTCTCGGCGAACGCTTTGACCTTGAACTGGCCGAGCAAGTGTTGGCCGATTTGCCACCGGTATTTGCCAGGGGAGAAGTTGTAGAAGTCGAGGGGCAGCAAATCGAATTCGTCTTGGTGCAGAATCCAACTTCTTTTCAACTCAATTTGGATAATTTGAATCTGCCAATTGAATCGCTCATGATTGCAATTGGCCGAGACGTTCATGATCCCTCTTGGCTTTGGACCGTCGATTTCACCAAGTTGAAGCATGTTGATGTCGTTTCTGGCTACAACTACGCCGAAATTGCCTTGAGGCTCTCCTACGAGAATGTCTCGATAGGTTTCGCAGACGACGATCTTTTTGAGTCATTCGCAAGATTCTTAGCATTGCCAGCGCCGTCTAATTCGTTGAAGACCGTGATTTTCTCAGCCGACTCGATGCGCAGGCTTAGGCGGCATCTCGGCTTTATTAGACCAGATGAGGTCGAAGCATGATTCGCCTGCTTGAGCTGTACCCCGACCACCTCAACCTCAATGGAGACAGCGGGAATCTCCAGGTGCTCGAGCGTCGCCTCGAGTGGGCTGGGCAAGCGGTTGAAAGACTGAGCTACCGCCCAGGCGATTCGATAGGTGAACTGATTCCAGACTTCGTTCTTCTAGGACACGGTTCTAGAGCAGCCTGGCGCCAAATTTACGGCGACCTTGTGCAGATTGCACCAACTCTGCAGGGATGGATTGATTCTTCAGTTCAAGTGTTGGCGGTTTCTTCGGGCTTTGCCGCTTTGCACGGATTGATTCGCGGTCTGCCGGTCGAAGTGCAGAAAGTACCGAGAGTGTCAAAGTTTGAGACTGCAGATTATGCGTCAGGACAGGTTGTTGGTTACAAGAACACAGATCTCGAGCTGCCAACTATTGCGCGTTACGGAAACCTAGTCGGAACTGTGCTGCACGGCCCGGTTCTTGCAAAGAACCCCAAGTTGACGAACGAGTTCATCGAGTTGATGGCGATTGATGGTCTAGCCGGCGGTTATCAGTTGAATGAATCTGTGGCACGATTTGTCGAAGACGCGAGAAACCTTGCGATCGAGCTATCTAGCGAGTAGCTTGTCTGTTTCGTCTTGCCACTTGATTGCAACCGGCTGCAACGCTTCGCGCTTCTCGTTGCCGTGGTGACCACAGAAAAGTAGCTCACCTGCAGCCAACGTAACTCGAATGTATGCCTGTGCACCACACTCATCACACCTATCTGCGGCTGTGAGTTCGTTGGTGACTTCTGGCTCTTGTTCGATTTCAGTTGGTTGCATTTGCATTCCTTTCGGTACATCAATAAGAACACATACCTCTGACAAAACAGTTCAATTCGGGCTGATTTCGCTAACTGCGAATATTTGCGCATCCGTGTTTATTCGCTGGTTCTGGGCGACTACTGGGTAACATCGAGGGGTGTCTAAGAGTGAGTATTCCGCGCGTCACCTTTCGGTGCTCGAAGGCCTTGAAGCCGTTCGCAAACGTCCGGGCATGTACATCGGTTCAACCGATTCACGTGGGCTCATGCACTGCTTGTGGGAGATTATCGACAACAGCGTCGACGAGGCACTCGGTGGTCACGGTGGGTCGATTTCGATCATTTTGCACAAAGACCACAGCGTCGAGGTTCGTGACACCGCGCGCGGAATTCCAGTAGACATAGAGCCCAAAACTGGCCTCTCGGGCGTCGAAGTCGTTTTCACTAAGCTCCACGCGGGTGGCAAGTTCGGTTCTGGTTCGTATGCCGCCTCGGGTGGTTTGCACGGTGTTGGCGCATCTGTGGTCAACGCGCTCTCTGAGCGTCTCGACGTCGAAGTCGACCGTGATGGAAAGACTTGGGCGATGTCGTTTCGAAGGGGTGAGCCCGGAATCTTCGACGACAGCAAGGGCGTAAGCCCGAGCAACAAGTTCAAGGCCTTCGACGAGAAGAGCGTGTTGCGCGAAATCGGCAAAGTTTCAAAGAACACCACAGGAACCCGTGTTCGCTACTGGTCAGACCCTCAGATTTTTATCAAGGATGCCAACTTCAACATGTCTGAGTTGAGCGACAGGGCTCGTCAAACCGCTTTTCTGGTTCCTGGATTAGCAATACACATCGACGATTTGCGCTCAGGAAAGTCAGAGAAGCAAGAATTCAAGTATGACGGCGGCATTATCGAATTTGCCAACTTCCTAGCCAAAGATCAGCCGCTCACCTCAACATGGCGACTTGCTGGTTCTGGAGATTTCACTGAGACCATTCCAGTTCTCGGCGACGACGGCAACATGGTTAGCAAAGAGGTTTCGCGAAAGTGCGATGTTGACATAGCGGTGCGTTGGGGCACCGGTTATGACACCGAGGTGAAGTCGTTCGTGAACATTATTTCTACGCCAAAAGGCGGAACTCACATTGCTGGCTTCGAGCAAGCGCTGCTAAGGACGCTCAAGTCGCACATAGACACAAACTCACGCAAGCTCAAACTTGGAAACGACAAGGTCGAAAAAGAAGACGTTCTAAGCGGCCTCACGGCAGTTGTCACCGTGCGTTTAGCTGAACCACAATTCGAAGGTCAAACGAAAGAGGTCTTGGGCACTCCGGCAGTAAAAAACATTGTTGCCAATGTTGTTGCGAAGAGTCTGAACGATCGATTTGCGAGCGGCAAGCGTGACGACAAAACTCAGTCGGCTTTATTGCTCGAGAAGATTGTCGCAGAGATGAAATCGCGTGTTTCTGCGCGTGCCCACAAAGAAACTCAGCGACGCAAGAACGCGCTCGAGAGTTCATCTCTGCCCAGCAAATTGGTTGACTGCAGAACAAATGAAACACTGGTTAGCGAACTATTCATTGTTGAGGGTGACTCTGCTCTCGGAACGGCGAAGCTAGCTCGCAACAGCGAGTACCAGGCGCTGCTACCCATCCGTGGAAAGATTCTGAACGTGCAAAAGGCGTCAGTGTCTGACATGCTCTCAAACGCGGAGTGCGCATCGATTATTCAGGTGATTGGAGCCGGCTCGGGCAGATCGTTCGACCTCGAGGCGGCTAGGTATGGCAAGGTTATTTTGATGAGCGATGCCGATGTTGATGGTGCGCACATTAGAACCCTCTTGCTCACCCTGATTTACCGATACATGAGGCCGCTTGTCGAGGATGGCAGGGTTTACGCCGCTGTTCCGCCTTTGCACAGGGTTGAGGTTATAAACCAGGGGAGCAAGGCAAATGAGGTCATCTACACCTATTCGCAGCAGGAGCTCGAAACCCTGCTGATCAAGCTCGAAAAGGCCGGCAAACGCTATAAGGAGCCGATTCAGCGCTACAAGGGGCTGGGCGAAATGGATGCCGATCAGCTGGCCGAGACGACCATGGATCGCTCTCACCGCACGCTTCGAAGGGTGAATATTCTCGACGCCGAGTTTGCCGAAAAGACCTTCGAATTGCTTATGGGCAACGAGGTTGCCCCTCGCCGCGACTTCATCGTAGATTCGGCCGACGGTCTCGAGCGCGACCGCATTGACGCCTAAGGGTGACCTATTGCTCCTAGCGGTGTCGCCAACTTAGTGCCGCTGGCATCACGTTTAGCTGGCTCAAGGCTTGGGTCAATTGGTTTTCCATCGGCGGTGCTTGCCAAGAGTTCTTGGTTGCCTGCCCATGCGAAGTAGAGCTGGTCTTCGTTTCTGATGAACTTGTGCGCTCTCACGCCTCCGGTGGCGCGACCTTTCATCGGAAATTCGCTGAGCGCAGACAACTTCGCGCTTCCAGAATCGGTTCCAGCAAGCGCAGACGAGTTGTTTGCCGCGGTTACGACCACAGCATTCTCTTCGACCGCTCCGAAGAAAATCGCTTCTGCTCCCTTGGCAACATTTATACCTGCAACGCCGGCTGCGCCTCGACCCTGCGGCCTCACTGAGTCAGCCTTGAATCTCAAAAGCTGAGCGTCGTTGGTTACAAAGATGAACTGCATCTGATCGTTAGCTTCACAGGCTCCAACCAGTTCGTCTCCTGGCTTTAGGGCGATGATTTCGAATTCGTGCTTAGCTGGCCAATCAGCGGTAAGTCGCTTTACAGTTCCAAGCTTGGTGCCAATACTCAAGCCGGTGGTTTCGGCCAGTTCGAACGCGTGTAACACGCGTTCCTTCTTAGCCAGACCCAAGAAGTCGCTCGCTTTCGCTCCACCCGCAACATCGGTGGGGTCGCTAATCGCAGGGATGTCAGCCACGTGAATTCGCACAACCCGCCCAAGGTTTGTTACGAAACCGATGTCACTTCTGGTTGTTGTCTTCACCCGAATCATTACGGCATCGTGTCGTTTACGTTTGGTGCCGATGACAACCGCAACGTCGTCAGAGTCGATTCGGGAGATGAGTCCGCTAGTGGTTACCCGCACCATGCTCGGTGAATCAGCAAGTTGAGCGTTCATGCCAGCAACCTTGGCCACTGACATTGGTTTCACCTCTTCATACTCAGAGATAAGCGTCGTTCTTCTGGCATCACCGTGTTTATCGGCAACGACTTGAAGTTCGGCAATCACAACGTCGTCGAGAGCTTGCTTTGACGCCAAAATGCGCTTGAGTTCAACTATTTCGGCCTGAAGTTGGGCCTTCTCACTTTCGAGTTCGATCTGAGAGAACTTGGTTAGTCGACGAAGCCTAAGCTCAAGGATGTACTCGGCCTGCAATTCTGATAGTTCGAAGACCTTTCGCAACTTGGTTCTAGCCTCGTCGACCTCATCGCTGGTTCGAATCACCTGGATAACTTCGTCGATGTTCAAGACCGCGATCAAAAGGCCATCAATCAGATGCAATCGAGCTTCACGTTTGCCAAGTCGGTTGGCAGTGCGTCTGCGGATAACCGAAAGTCGATGCGTCAAGTAAACCTGCAGCAGCTCCTTTAGCCCAAGAGTTGCGGGTCGTCCGTCGACCAGGGCCACATTGTTGATTCCGAAAGAATCTTCCATCGGCGTGAAGCGGTAGAGCAGATCAAGAACAACTTGAGGGTCGAATCCGGTTTTGAGTTCGATGACCAGCTTGAGACCGTTGGTTCGATCTGTCAGATCAATTACGTCTGCGATACCAAGAAGCTTTTTGGCGTTCACACCTTCTTTTATCTTCTCAATCACCTTTTCTGGGCCGACCAGATAGGGGAGCTCTGTTACGACCAGGCCAAGCGTTCGTGCAGAGACGCTCTCGACCGAGACCCGCGCGCGTGTCTTGAAAGAGCCCTTGCCAGATTCGTAGGCATCTTTGACTCCGTCGAGGCCCATGATGATTCCACCGTTCGGAAGGTCTGGCCCGGGAACGTATTTCATGAGCTGCTTAGTAGTTGCTTCTGGATTCTTGAGCAGGTGAATTGCCGCAGCCACGACCTCGCGCAGATTATGCGGTGGCATGTTTGTTGCCATTCCGACCGCGATGCCAGAAGAGCCGTTAACCAAGAGGTTTGGGAAGGCCGCCGGAAGAACCTCAGGCTCTGTCAATTGAGCGTCATAGTTCGGCTTGAAATCAATAACGTCTTCGTCGAGACCGTCATTCATCAGAAGTGAAGCGGTTGAGAGTCTGACCTCTGTGTATCGAGCCGCGGCCGGGCCATCGTCGAGGCTTCCGAAGTTTCCGTGACCGTCAATAAGGGGAACCCTCAGCGTAAACGCCTGCGCCATTCTCACGAGTGCGTCATAGATTGCGCCATCGCCATGAGGGTGCAACTTTCCCATCACTTCGCCCGTTACGCGAGCAGATTTCACGTGACCGCGGTCTGGTCGCAAGCCCATCTCACCCATCTGATAGATGATTCGTCGATGCACCGGCTTCAAGCCATCTCGAGCGTCTGGCAGAGCGCGAGCATAAATGACCGAGTAGCTGTATTCGAGAAACGAATCCTGCATCTCTCTCGTCAGATCGATGTCGAGAATCTTCTCGGCTGGTTGCTCTTTGCTAGTCATGAATTCTTCGCTCGGATGTGCTTGTGGCAGACTTTGTCTTGATGACAACGATGCTACCCGCGATTTCGCCAAGGGCGCTGAACCTAAAAGATGTGTTTCTGAGCGCCAAAGTCTCAATTCTTGGCGAAGACAATGTCATGAATCTTACGAAGGTAGCCAGTTCAATCGTTGTCATGATTGACGGACTTGGTTACGAGAATCTACTCGATGCAAAACCAGGATTCTTTCGTCGCAGCATGGCAGACGCAGATTATGCTCACTGCGGTTTTCCAAGCACAACCGCATCCAGCATCGCCAGTTTCGCCACCGCGCTCGAAGCGAGCGACCACGGATTGTTCGGCTACTCAATCTTCGACCGATCACTGAACGAAAATGTGAATCTGCTCACCGGTCTCGATCGTTTCTCGATTCTCGATTACTTCAAAGCTTCGCCACTGAGCGAAGAATCTCAGGTGCCCGTGCATGCCGTAACTTTGGCTGCCTATGAAAATTCTGGATTTACCAGGGCGACGATGCACGGCGCCGAACATCACTTTGAGGCTGAAATTTCTCACTGATTCGAAACTGCGTTGCGCCTCGTCAGAGAAAATCCGGGATGTTTGGTCTATGTCTACATACCTGAGCTAGACAAAGCGGCGCACAGGTCGGGTGTCGCAAGTTCGCAGTGGGCTCAACTTTTCGAGAGCGTTGAACGAGATTTGCAAATGCTGGCGGCCAAGATTCCTCACGATGTTGGTCTGCTGGTTACTGCAGACCACGGGGTGCTTGATGTTGACAGGTCAAGCCACGTCTATTTGGATGACCTGCCTTATCTTGCCGATCAGGTGCTAAGCGTGTGTGGTGACCCTAGAGCGCCGTTTATCTACTTGAGCGATGCCAGTCGCGCGCCCGAAATCTGCGAGCTTCTAGCGCAGAGTATGGCGAATTCGGCGGCTGTGGTTACCCCAGCGCAGTTGGTGCAGCTGAATTATTGGAAAGCTACGATTCTCGAAGATGCCGAGCTCTTACCCGATCTCGTGATTCTTGCTCTTGCCGACATCGCCATTTTTCACAGGGATTTTGCCAAGGCGTCAGCGCTAGGTGTCATCGGTCAGCACGGTTCGATAACCGAAAAAGAAACTAAAGTGCCGACTCTCAGGCTGGGCGCTTACTCGTCTTCGCTTTTGGTTCCCTGAACAATCTCATCAAAGCTAGGAATGCTAGGGCGTCCGGGTCTTCTCACGGGCGCAGGGTTCGGAGCTATTGAGTTGGTCTCGACTTCTGGTTCGTCTTTCTCAACTGCCGCAACCTCATGCACAATTTCAATGGATTGCGTTGTAGCGGTTGGTTCAACCTCGTCTGCATCGCGAGCAGACCTTTCGGCGCGTTTCTTCTTTAGCGCCTCGAGCAAATCAGTAGGTGGTTCGAACGGCTCTTCATTCGAATCAACGAATTCACTGGCTCGACCAATAGGAACGACCGTCTCAACCAGTTGAGTATCAGCAAGTGTCTGAGTTATTCCGGTTGGTTCGCTCTTATCTTCTACATCTGGCGCGGCTTTCAACGCCGAATATGTTGTCTCAACCAATGTGTTCTGTGTAGAAAGTCGAACCGCTGCCTCGTTCTCGGGAGCGAGAACCATTCGCTTAACCTCGAAAGACCAGGTGGCTTTCTGCTTCTCGCCCTGAATCGAGTAATTCACCGAAACCAGCCAAACTTGCTGCTCATCCCTGCGTGCGCTCCAAAAGTGCTCGTGAACGCCACTGGCTTCAAGTCGCCCAGAAATGATGTCGCCAAATTCAATCTGACTTATTTCTGTGTGTCTGTCGCCGGCAATGGAGATTCTCACACTTCTTTCGCTTGTGATGACGTGTGAAAGCTCATCGAGCACCGGTGCGGCAAATTTTTCGATGTAGCTTCGCGCGTCGCCAGATCGTGCAACCAATTCGTCAACCGTGGCTCCAGAGCGAATTTCGCTCTGAATCTCTCTAGGGGTTAGCGTCACGCTGTTGCTAAGGGCTTTGTCGCTGTTCCTGATGGTGGCTTTGAGGCTTTCATCAATGAAGACTCGGAATTTTTCACCAGCGGTTGACTCGAGAAGCAAGTAATCTCCATCATTGCCGCTTAGACGCAGTTCAGTCATGAAAGCTCTCCTTCTGCAAAGAGTTTGCCACTTAGGCATGGCTTTCATGGTTATTTCGCGATGCGAGTGGCGACTACCTGAAAATTTGGTGTGTCGCGGCGTGGAATGTTTGCATTTTTGGTGTTTTCGGGGCAAACTGTGCACGCTCACTAGAAGAAGGGTTGCAAATGGCCGCCGATTACGATGCACCGAAGAAGACCGACGATGACGCCGAGTCTCTTGATGCTCTAAAGGAGCGCTCAGCGCCAACCTCGACTGCGTCTCTTGACCTCGAAGAGATAAGCATTGATGACGATCACGAGCGCGAAAACCTGATTGATGAGGCCTTGAACGTAATGGTTGTGCCTCCTCAGACCGATGAGTTCACCTGTTCGGAATGCTTCATCGTGAAGCACAAATCTATGCTTGCCAAGAAAAAGGGCAAATACGGCGAAGTTTGCCAGGAGTGCGTCTAGCGCATCTAGTTGCTGAGTGCCGTAACAAGTTGCTCTGGGCGTCTCGTAGAGACCAAAATGTAGGGCGTCGGATCGGCGGCATCTGTGTTTTCAATTCTCACCAGACCATCAAGTGCTTTCAGCGCCACGAACGCTCGGGCATCTAGCTTTGGCCCTTTTTCGGCAAACTGCTCTGCGGGTTCGATGGCTGTAGCGCGACCCAAAACCGTTCTAGGAATTCGCGCTTTGCCGATCACAAGTTCGCTTGAGGTTACGACAATGCGCTTCGAGAGCGCGAAGCGTAACCAGACCGAGAAAGCGGTAGCAACCACGCCGAGAACGAGTCCGAGTTCTTCGTTTAGGGGAGCGAAAACAAGCCAGAATGACGGAAAAACCATGAGGTGCGGCAAGAAGGTTGCGACCCTTGGAAGCTGCCACTCGCTGAATAAAGGCTTGTCGGGACGGGTCTCGCTCATGAACTTAGACTACGCTCAAAGTCTGATGAACGACTTGCCAATTCTTATTTCAACCTCCAATGGAGTGCCGGTTTACGCCCATCCGGGCGACGCGGGTTGCGATCTGCGAAGCTCGCAGGCCGCTGTGATCGAGCCGGGAGAGAGGCTCACGGTGTCAACGGGTATCTCTATCGCCATTCCCGCCGGATACGTGGGCTTGGTGCACTCGCGCAGTGGTCTCGCTGCCAATCACGGCGTCGTGGTGCTGAACAGCCCCGGAACGGTAGATGCTGGTTATCGAGGCGAAATCAGGGTCACCTTGCTAAACACCGACAAGAGCAAGCCGTTCGAGGTGCAACCTGGTGATCGAATCGCACAGCTTCTGTTTCAAAAAGTCGATTTCGGTCGCTTTATCGAGGTTGACTCGCTGCCCGCAACCGAACGTGGCGAAAAAGGCTTCGGATCAACGGGAACAAAATGAGCAGAGATACAGCAAACCCAATTGGACCGTTCGACAGCGAGTCAATCGAACAGGTTCGACCATACGTAGATTTCGGATCACTTCGCATTGAGCCAGTCGCAGATTTAGGCATGAGCGTCGAGGTGGAAGACAACACCAATCGCGTAATCGCTGTCACCTTGGAGTATGCAAATTCGAAACTTCAACTCATGGCATTCGCTGCCCCGCGTAACGAAGGATTGTGGTCTGAGATAAGAATCGCAGTCGCCCAAAACGTGGCCGCCCAAGGTGGCGAGGTTGAAGAGGGCTATGGCGCTCTCGGCGCTGAATTGAAGGCAAAGCTTCCGTTAGTTGACGACACGGGTCGTGCTGCCGGTTTTCGTCTCGCTCGCTTCATCGGATTCGACGGCCCTCGTTGGTGTCTAAGGGGAACAGTGAGCGGGGCAGCGCTCAACGATCCAAAAGCAGCGGCCGAAATTGATGATGTATTTCGAAGCGTTATCGTTCACAGAGGTGACGCACCGCTTCCGCCGGGTGAAGCACTACCGCTCTCTGTTCCTGCAGGTTCTGTTCTGCCGCCCGGAATGAAAAGCCAGTCGTGAGCGAAAGCAAACCAGACCAGGCGAATGCAGCCGCGAAAGCCTTAGGCATTCGCAAGGTAGACGGCCGTCACGAATTCGACTCAAGGTCCTTGCTGGTATCAATGGGTGGTCTGCAGGGAATTCTTGAGGCAATTGTTCCTGGATTCGTCTTTGTGGTGCTGTTTGCAATTACCAAGCAGGTTTACCTGTCGATAGGAGTATCGGCTGCACTCTCTGTCACTTTTATTCTCATTCGAATAATCACTCGCAAGCCGCTCGCACAAGCTATCGGTGGCCTAATCGGTATCGGAATAGCCTCATTTCTTGCCTTTCGTGATGGTGGGAGCGGTCGAGACTACTTTTTGACAGGTTTCGTTACGAATCTCTCTTATCTGATTCCGCTAACCATTTCAGTGTTGGTCCGCTGGCCGCTAATCGGCGTTATTGCCGGATTTTTGCTGGGCGAGAAGACGGCTTGGCGCAAAAACAAATATGAGATGCGGTTGTTCAACCTAGCCACGTTGCTCTGGGTGGGTATTTTCTCGGCTCGATTACTGGTGCAGTGGCCGCTTTATCTGGCCGATAACCTCACGGCCTTGGCTACCGCCCGCCTAATAATGGGGCTTCCGCTCTACGCCGCAGGGCTCTGGGTGACCTGGTTAATGCTGCGAGGGGTCATTCAAAGACGCCCTTGATGGTAATTTTGTAAGAGCAATTTGCTATTGATTGAGGATCAGATGTCAAAGATTAACAGTTTCGGCTCGTCGGCAGAACTTAAGGTTCGCGATAAGACTTACCGAATTTTCAGACTTGATTCAGTCGAAGCAAGCAAACTTCCTTACAGCCTCAAGATTTTGCTTGAGAACCTTTTGCGCACCGAAGACGGTGCCAACATCACGGCCGAACACATCAAAGCCTTAGTCAACTGGAATCCAACAGACGAGCCTGACACAGAAATTCAGTTCACTCCCGCGCGCGTTATCATGCAGGATTTCACGGGTGTTCCCTGTGTTGTAGATCTTGCCACAATGCGCGAAGCCGTTGCTGATCTCGGCGGAGATCCGAAGAAGATCAACCCGCTAGCACCAGCCGAGATGGTCATCGATCACTCGGTCGTAATCGACGTTGCAGGTTCGGCAGATGCTTTTGAGAGAAACGTTGAGTTCGAGTACGCGCGCAACGCGGAGCGTTACCAGTTCTTGCGATGGGGGCAAACAGCGTTCGATGACTTTAAGGTTGTGCCGCCCGGAACCGGAATCGTGCACCAGGTGAACATCGAATACCTGGCCCGAACCGTAATGACCCGCATGGTTGGCGGCGAACTGCAGGCTTATCCAGACAGCTGTGTTGGCACAGACTCGCACACCACCATGGTGAATGGGCTCGGTGTTCTTGGATGGGGAGTTGGTGGCATTGAGGCCGAGGCCGCAATGCTCGGTCAACCGGTTTCAATGTTGATTCCAAAAGTTGTCGGCTTCAAGTTGACAGGTTCAATTCCAGTTGGCGCGACGGCTACAGACGTTGTTCTAACGATCACCGAGATGCTCCGCAAGCACGGCGTTGTCGGAAAGTTTGTCGAGTTTTATGGCAAGGGCGTGACCTCGGTTCCGCTAGCGAATCGAGCGACAATTGGAAACATGAGCCCTGAATTCGGCTCGACGGTCGCGATTTTTCCGATTGATGAAGTAACCCTCGACTATCTCAGAATCACTGGCCGCGACGCCGAGCAGATCGAGCTAGTTGAGGCGTATGCCAAAGCGCAAGGCCTATGGCACGACCCCTCGGTTGAGCCGATGTTCAGTGAATACCTCGAGCTTGACCTTTCAACCGTCGTTCCTTCAATCGCTGGCCCTAAGCGCCCACAAGACCGAGTGATTCTCAGTGAATCAAAAGAGGCATTCGAGAAGGCTCTTAGCAGCTATGCGCCGACACAATCAAACCCGGCACAAGTTGAAGGAGAGAACTTCTCAGTCGACCACGGTCACGTCACGATTGCTTCCATCACCTCTTGCACGAATACATCGAATCCATCGGTAATGATGGCTGCGGGTCTTTTGGCCAAGAAGGCCGTAGAGAAGGGGCTGTCTTCGAAGCCATGGGTCAAGACCTCGCTTGCGCCGGGTTCAAAGGTAGTCACTGAGTACTACGCAAAAGCCGGCTTGACAAAGCACCTGGATGCTCTCGGCTTCAACCTCGTTGGCTACGGTTGCACAACCTGCATCGGAAACTCTGGCCCGCTAGACGAGAACATCACTGCCGCAATCAATGCAAACGATCTGGCCGTCACTGCGGTTCTTTCGGGAAACCGAAACTTCGAGGGTCGAATTAACCCAGACGTAAAAATGAACTACCTTGCGTCGCCACCGCTGGTAATCGCCTATGCATTGGCGGGAACCATGGACTTCGATTTTGAATCTCAACCACTCGGCAAAGATTCTGCGGGCGCAGACGTTTACCTCAGGGACATCTGGCCAACACCTCAAGAAGTGCAAGAGACCATCGACAGCTCGATCAACAGCGAAATGTTTACGAGTCAGTATGCCGGCGTGTTTGACGGCGATGCAAGATGGAAGGCGCTACCTACGCCTAAGGGTGCAACATTCGACTGGGATGAGAAATCGACCTATGTTCGTAAGGCCCCGTATTTCGATGGAATGACCAGGGAGCCTTCGGCCGTTACTGACATTCGCGGTGCGAGAGTGCTTGCGAAACTGGGTGACTCCGTCACCACAGACCACATCAGCCCCGCCGGGTCAATCAAGGCAGATAGCCCCGCCGGAAAGTACTTGAGCGAGCGCGGCATCTCTCGCGTCGACTTTAACTCTTACGGTTCGAGACGCGGAAATCACGAGATTATGATCCGTGGCACCTTTGCCAACATCAGACTTCGCAACCAACTTCTAAACGATGTTGAAGGTGGTTACACTCGTGACTTCACTAAGCCAGATGCGCCACAGGCTTTCATCTTCGACGCCTCAGAGAACTACCAGGCCAATTCGACGCCGCTGGTCATTCTGGGTGGCAAGGAGTATGGGTCAGGTTCATCGAGAGACTGGGCTGCTAAGGGCACCAGCCTGCTTGGCGTTCGGGCAGTCATTACCGAGAGCTTTGAACGCATTCACAGAAGCAACCTGATCGGCATGGGTGTGCTACCTCTGCAGTTTCCTGCGGGCGAGTCAGCTGATTCGCTCGGGCTCGATGGCACCGAAGTGTTTGACATCGAGGGTGTCGAGCAACTCAACAACGGGGTCACCCCTAAGACGGTTCGTGTAACAGCGAATCCCTCTGCTCACTCGTCTGCCGGCAAGAAGCCGATTGTGTTTGATGCCGTTGTAAGAATCGATACTCCGGGTGAAGCCGACTATTTCAGAAATGGCGGCATCCTGCAGTATGTGCTGAGAAGTCTGGTCGCGCAATCGTGATGACTGCAAGGATCTAAATTGACAGTTCTAGATCGCGTTAATGGGCCCGAAGACCTGAAGAAGCTAAGCGCTGATGAGCTGAAGACTCTCGCCGAGGAGATGCGCTCGTATCTGGTTTGTTCGGTTGCCAAGACCGGTGGGCACCTAGGGCCGAACCTTGGAGTGGTTGAAGTTTCAATCGCAATTCATCGCGTATTCAACTCGCCGGTCGATTCGATTGTTTTTGACACGGGCCACCAGAGCTATGTTCACAAGCTGCTGACCGGAAGAAAAAACTTTGACAGCCTGCGTCAGAAGGGCGGTGTTGCGGGTTACCCGCAGCGATCGGAATCTGAGCACGACATCGTAGAAAGCTCTCACGCATCTTCTTCGCTCAGCTGGGCTGATGGAATTGCTAAGGCATACAGACTTACCGGCCAGGACGATCGCTACGTGGTTGCCCTTGTTGGTGACGGAGCCCTCACCGGAGGCATGGCCTGGGAAGCGCTCAACAACATAAGCGACGACAATGATCGCAAGCTCGTGATAATCGTTAACGATAATGGCCGCTCGTATGCTCCAACAATCGGTGGCTTTGCAAGAACTCTCAACAACATTAGAACCGAGCAGACCTATCGAAAGCTTTACCGCCTGAGCAGAAGATTCTTTGAGCGGTTCGGGTGGTTAGGTCGTTCAGCCTTTTCGATGATTCGCGGCGCCGGCAAGGGGCTTCTCGGCTCGGTTACCCCAAAGAGCATGTTTCCGAACCTTGACCTTAAATACATCGGACCGATAGACGGCCATGATCTGCAGGCTGTTGAGCAGGCCCTCGAGCAAGCTAAGAAATATGCCTACCCGGTTATCGTTCACGTGATTACGCAAAAGGGCAAAGGTTTCGATCCGGCGGTTCTAAACGAGGCCGACCAGTTTCACGCGGTTGGTCAAATCAACCCAGAAACAGGGGAGTCTCTAGAAGCATCGACATCTTCTTGGACCAAGGTCTTTGGCAGTGAGATTGTCAGCTTGGCCAAACAGAACGAAAGACTAGTTGCTATAACCGGTGCAATGCTTAATCCGGTTGGTCTAGCCTCTTTTGCCAAGGAGTTTCCGAACAGGGTCTTCGACGTTGGAATCGCAGAACAGCACGCCGTGACTTCAGCGGCGGGAATGGCTTTTGGCGGTCTTCACCCCGTGGTTGCCGTTTATGCCACGTTTATGAACCGGGCACTTGACCAAGTGCTCATGGATGTCGCCCTGCATAAAGAGGGTGTGACTTTTGTGCTCGACCGTGCCGGAGTCACCGGACCCGACGGAGCGAGTCATCACGGTATGTGGGATCTCGCGATTTTCCAGGTTGTGCCAAACATCCGCATTGCAGCGCCTAGAGATGCAAATCTTCTGCGAGAACTTCTAGGCGAGGCCGTTGCGATTGAAGATGGGCCGACCGTCGTTCGCTTCGGCAAGGGTTCGGTTGATGAGAACATTTCGGCCCTACGTCGACTCGACGATGGTGTCGACGTGCTGCTAGAGAGCGCTTCGAAGGATGTGCTTCTCGTGGGTGTAGGTTCGATGGCAAAGATCGCCATTCAGGTCTCGAGCCTGCTGTCGGCCCAGGGTATTGGCTCTACAGTTATCGACCCGCGTTGGGTGGTTCCGGTAGCACAGTCTGTGGTTGAGCTTGCCGCCAAACATCGTCTCGTTGTGACGATCGAAGACGGAATTCGGGTCGGTGGCATCGGCACCAGAATTCGCCAGGCTATGCGTGCCGCACAAGTTGATACCGCACTCAATGAAATCGGTCTGCCAGATGAATTTCTTGAACACGCTACCCGCGAAGAAATTCTTGAAAGAGTTGGCTTGAGCCCGCAGGCGATTGCACGAGATATCGTTGCTCAGGTTCTCGGTGCAAAGGTGCCTTATGCGAGACCGCTCGACGAGGGTCAAGACTCAAAGCTAACTCTCTGAAGCCGGCTGGTCTTCTTCACTAATAGGTAGCTCGAAATCTCTACTAGCTTCAATTGACTCGACTATCACGTCGGTGATCAATTCAATCTGCCATTCGCGAGCGTTGAAGTGTCTAAGTGCCAGCATGACATCGTCACGTTCGGCTGTCTCTCGTTCTACCCAGCAAATCTGTCGAATTGTCTCTGGTGAAACCAGATTCTCAAGCGGAATCTCTAAGCCTTTGGCAATCTCAGTCAGATTGTGGCGCATACAAATCAGTCGCTTGTGGGCATTTGGCCACTTGCTCGGCCAGCTTCTGTGATTTGGAATGCCAGTGTTGGCGAGCTTAAGCGCGGGCAGATCTCGGCTTGATCTTCCGCGCTCAAGGGCATCCCACCAGGTATCTAAGTAGTTTCGCGAAGCTCTGCCTACAAATGAACGGTCAGATGCCAGTTCAGGCTTGTTTTTGTGAAGTGTTTTCGCAAGGTGGCTAATCGAAGAATCCGGCAGAAGCCGACCTGGCGCAACGTCAAGTTTTTGA
>JACCDM010904384.1_pt1 | contig 19523 bp, 20 predicted proteins | sample 7445851 | NCBI WGS metagenome assembly JACCDM01 (sample SAMN15323438, study PRJNA562643) | freshwater metagenome | isolation source: river surface water | place: USA:Blue River Watershed | collected 2017-08-16
ATGCAGGCCGCCTTTGACCCTGCTTTTGGTGAAGCCTGGAGCCGTCGCCAGGTCGAGGATGCGCTGCTGGTCGGCAATTGCCATTACCGCATTGCCGAGGTCATGGACGAGCCAGCCGGGTTCACCCTTTCTCGGTACGGGTTCGAAGAAGAAGAACTGCTGCTGATCGCCGTCGCGCCCCAGTTTCGCCGTCGCGGAATTGGCGAGCAACTGCTGCGGGACTGCAAGGCCGACGCAAAGATGCGGGGTGCGCGACAACTGTTGCTAGAGATGCGCAGCGATAACCCGGCAATCCATCTGTACCGGCAGAACGGCTTTGCCGAGATCGGCCAAAGGAAGAACTACTATCGAACGCCGACTGGCGCTCGACTTGACGCAATTACTTTTGGATGCGTGCTCTAATAAATTCGCATTCCAATCTGCAGCGAATTCTACCATGTTTTAATCATGAAACTGCTTGAGATTTCTAAATGATGGGCGTAGCCATCGTTTTGGCAGTTTACAGCTCGCCAAAACAAACAAAAACCAATGGTCGCCACATGAAAGGATGCGGGTCATGGAAATTCCGCAAGCTGATCTGAATGAAATGCTGATCACTCTGACATCGGATATTGTCGCCGCCCATGTCAGTAACAATCCCGTTTCTGTCGATGATGTCCCTGCCCTGATCAGCAAGGTCTACGGCGCTCTTACCGGTCTGGGCCAGACAATGGCGCCGGTAGCGGAAGAAGTTCTCAAGCCTGCTGTTTCGATCCGCGCCTCGGTTAAGCCCGATCACATCGTCTGCCTTGAAGACGGCGTTAAGCTCAAGATGCTCAAGCGCCACCTGATGACGCATTACAACATGACCCCGGAACAGTATCGCGCCCGCTGGAACCTTCCTGCGGACTATCCGATGGTCGCACCGGATTACGCTGAAAAGCGGCGTGAACTGGCCAAGAAGATCGGCCTGGGCCGCAAGCCCGGCCAGGAGCGCGGCCGCAAGCCCAAGGCGAAAGCCTGAGGCCGGATAAGTCCGCCACACGCGGTTGAAGAATCGTCCCGCCAGGTCCATACCCGGCGGGACTTTTCATTTACGGAATCCTTCGTGCATCAGCAGATCGATATCGAAGCGCTATGTGCCGAACGTGGCCTCCGCATCACGGAGCAGCGGCGCGTTATCGCCAAGGTGCTGTCTGAAAGTACCGACCACCCGGACGTTGAAAAACTGCATGAGCGCGCGGTCGCCGTTGATCCGCGCATTTCTATCGCCACGGTTTATCGTACTGTTCGCCTGTTTGAAGAGGCAGGCATCCTTGACCGCCACGATTTTGGCGATGGCCGCGCCCGCTATGAGGCCGCGCCCGAAGCACACCATGACCATCTGATCGATGTCGAAACCGGCAAGGTAATCGAATTCGTCGACCCAGAGCTTGAAGCACTCCAGCGCCAGATCGCTGAGAAGCTTGGCTATCGCCTGGTTGACCATCGGATGGAACTCTATGGCGTGCGGCTGGGCCGCGAGGGGCAGTAAGCGTTAATGGCATTTGCGCTTAGCCAGCCCCGCCAGCTTTCGGTCGGAGGCTGGATTCGTATTGGTCTGCGGCTGGTCGCCATGCTCACCTGGCTGTTGATCAGCGTCACGGCCTATTACCTGGCGAAGCCGTTTTCCCGTCACAACCCGGTTCCCAGGCTGTTCCTGGCGGGGATCGGGGCAATTGCCGGAATGCGGCTGCGAACGCGGGGCGAAAAGGTCCATCGCGGGGCCTTCCTGCTTTCAAACCATGTGTCCTGGCTGGATATCCCCGCCATCGCCGCTACGACCGGCAGTGCCTTTGTGGGCCACGATGGCCTGGCTTCGATGCCGCTGCTGCAGTGGCTTTGCAAAATGAACGACACGGTTTTCGTGGCACGGCACGATCGCAAGAGTGTCGCCCGTCAGGTTGAAGATGTCCGTAACGCCCTGCGCGATACCGGCGCCCTGACCATCTTCCCGGAAGGGACAACCAGCGATGGCACCGGGTTGCTGCCCTTCAAATCCTCGCTTCTTTCCGCGTTGGAGCCACTCCCCGATGGCATCGCCATCCAACCCGTCCTGCTCGACTTTGGCCCGGAAGCTGCTGAGATCGCCTGGGTGGGGGAAGAGCATGGAGTGGACAACTTCCTGCGCTTGCTGGCGCGGCGGCGGCCGATCGATCTGACGGTTCACTTCCTGCCCGTGCTGCGCGGCGAGGCGATCACCAATCGCAAGACGATCGCCCACTCGGCGCGCGAGGCAATCCTGGCGCGGCTTAACGGATAGCCCTTCAAAAGTCGTCCCGATTGGCGTATCGGCGCCAGCCATGCCCCCAATCGCGCCCCCACGGACCTATCGGGTCAAAAGCTTCGGCTGCCAGATGAACGTCTATGACGGCGAACGGATGGCCGAACTGCTGGGTGAACAGGGCATCGTTCCCGCGCCCGAGGGCGAAGAAGCCGATCTGGTTGTCCTGAACACCTGCCATATCCGCGAAAAAGCCGCGGAGAAGGTCTATTCCGACATCGGCCGGCTACGCCGCGAGGATGGCACCAGCCCGCTGATCGCAGTTGCCGGCTGTGTTGCCCAGGCCGAGGGCGAGGAAATCATGAAGCGCGCTCCGGCTGTCAGCATGGTCGTGGGCCCACAAGCCTATCACCGCCTGCCCGGAATGATTGCAGAGGCAGTCGAGGGCCGTCGCGCAGTCGATACCGACATGCCGGCCGAAACCAAGTTTGACGCCTTGCCGGCGCGGCGCAAGGTTGGCCCCAGCGCTTTCCTGACCGTGCAGGAAGGGTGCGACAAATTCTGCACCTATTGCGTTGTCCCCTATACCCGCGGCGCCGAAGTTTCCCGGCCCTTCGCCGATCTTGTCAACGAGGCGAAGCGGCTGGTCGACGCCGGTGCGCGCGAACTGACCCTGCTTGGCCAAAACGTCAACGCTTGGCGGGATGAGAGCAATCGCGGGCTCGAAAAGCTGATCGAGGCCTTGGCGGTAATCCCCGGTCTGGCTCGGATCCGCTATACCACCAGCCACCCGAACGACATGACCGACGGGCTGATCGCCGCGCACCGCGATGTGCCGCAGTTGATGCCGTTCCTGCACCTGCCGGTCCAGGCCGGAAACGACCGCGTGCTCAAGGCGATGAACCGCAGCCACACGGCTGAGAGCTATCTGCGCGTCCTTGATCAGGTCCGTGCGGCCCGGCCCGACATTGCCCTGTCGGGCGATTTCATTGTTGGCTTCCCGGGCGAGACCGATGCCGAGTTCGAGGATACACTACGGCTGGTCGAGCGGGTTGGTTATGCCCAATGCTTCAGCTTCAAGTATTCACCCCGCCCCGGCACCCCAGCGGCGACGATGGCTGACCAGATCCCTGCTGCCGTGATGGATGAGCGCTTGCAACGCCTTCAGGCGGCTCTCAATGCCAGCCAGCTCGCCTTCAACCAGGCTTCGGTCGGCAAGCGTTGCACCGTGCTGGTCGAACGCGAAGGGCGGCATGCTGGCCAATGGCTGGGCAAATCGCCCTGGCTGCAATCGGTGCACTTTACCGGAGAAGCGGCCATCGGGGACCTAGTTGAAGTTGAACTGACCGAGGCTGGGCCGAACTCACTCGCAGCCCGGTTGCTGGAACCCGCTGCAGCCTGACCGGTTTTTCCACCAACTGTAACGGCCTTGTCGCTTGCGCGCGGCACCACTGCGCCTAAGCTTCGAATCAGCCATTCCGGCTGCACTGAAAGGAGCGCCCTGCCCTCTCTATGGCTCGCAAATCTGCCCGCGCCCAAGAAGACCGCGATGTCTTCGGGCAAACCCGCATCCAGCCCCGTCGCGCTCGCACGGAGATGGATTTTGACGAGGCCACAATCCTGGGGGCGCTGTTCGGGCAGTTCGACGCCAACCTGGTACAGATCGAAAACCGCCTGGGCGTGTTCATTTCCGCCCGTGGCAATCGCGTTCAGATTGAAGGACCGGAAGACAGCGTGGGCCGCGCCCGGGATGTATTGCGCGCGATGCACCAGCGGCTGATGAGCGGCCAGGATCTGGATGCCGGTGCGGTGGAGTCGATCATCATGATGTCAGCCGAACCAACCTTGGAAGGCATTGTGACAGGCAATGACGGTGCGCCATCGGTGATGATCCGCACCCGCAAGAAAACAATCGTCCCCCGCAGCGCGACGCAAATCGAATATATGAAGGCCCTGGCCAGCCGCGACATCATCTTCGCTTTGGGCCCGGCGGGGACCGGCAAGACCTATGTCGCCGTGGCCCAGGCCGTCAGCCAGTTGATCACCGGATCGGTCCAGCGCCTGATCCTCAGCCGCCCGGCGGTTGAGGCTGGGGAACGGCTCGGATTCCTGCCAGGTGACATGAAGGACAAGGTCGATCCCTATCTGCGCCCGCTTTACGATGCGCTCTACGATTGCATGCCGCCAGAGCAGGTTGAGCGGCGCATCGCCAGCGGCGAGATTGAGATCGCGCCGATTGCCTTCATGCGCGGCCGCACCCTGGCCGAAGCCTTCGTGATCCTTGACGAAGCCCAGAACACCACACCGGCGCAGATGAAGATGTTCCTGACCCGCTTTGGCCAAAACAGTCGGATGGTCATCTGTGGTGACCCCAACCAGGTCGACATCCCTGGCGGCCCGCAGATGAGCGGACTGAACGATGCGGTCACCCGGCTAGAGGGCATTGAGGGCATCGCCGTCACCCGCTTCACCAGCGCTGACGTGGTACGCCACCCGATCGTTGGGCGGATCGTTGATGCCTATGAGGGGCAGCACGGCTAACTGCCGCAAGGCTCGACTTGAAGCGCATCCCGCGGCATGGGGGTGCTAGTGGAACTGGAAATCGAGATCGAGGCCGCCTGGCCGCATGCCATTGACTGGGAAGCCGTGGCCACGCGCGCCGTCGCTGCGTTGTGTCATGTCGCCCCCGAACTGGCCAACGCACGCCTTTCAGCCAGCCTGCTATTCTCCGACGATGCCGAAGTCCACGTGCTGAACCGCGAATGGCGCGGCAAGGACCAGCCCACCAACGTCCTGTCGTTCCCGATGCTCGCGCGCGAAGATCTGCTGGCATTGCCGCAGGACGGCCCGCCTGAACTGCTCGGGGACATCGCCCTGGCGCTTGAAACCTGTGCCCGCGAAGCGGCGGACAAGGGCGTGCCGCTGGAACACCATGCGGCCCATCTGGTTGTCCATGGCCTGCTCCACCTGGCAGGGCATGACCATGTTCACTCAGATGAAGAAGCCGCAGCGATGGAAGCGCTGGAAATCAAGGCCCTTGCGCTGATGGGCATTGGCGACCCATATGGCGATCGCGATCCAGCTATCGGATCGCCAATAGGGGATTGATGAGTACCATGGCCGACGGCCCATCCGGAGACGGAGAGAGTAGACGCTTTACCTGGCGCGCGATCAAACGCTGGTTCGACCGGGTCGACGGCGTTGAGCAATCGCTGCGCGCCCAGCTTGAAGAGGCGATCGACGATCACGAGGGTGGCGATGATCGCCCTGGCAATGGCGATCTGTCTGCGCTTGAGCGCGAGATGCTGCGCAACCTGCTGCATTTCAGCGAGCACGATGCCGATGACGTCGCCATTCCGCGCGGCGAAATTGTCGCTGTGCCAGACACCGCGACTTGGGAAGAAGTCGTCAGTGCCTTTGCCGAACACGGGCATTCGCGGATGCCAGTCTACCGCGATAGCCTGGACGAAATCGTGGGGATGGTCCTGATCAAGGACGTGTTCAAATTTCTCGCGGGCGGAAAATCGCCAAAGGATTGGACCAGCCTGCTGCGCCAGCCGCTTTACGTACCGCAGGCACGCGGCGCGCTGGACGTGCTGAATGACATGCGCGCCAGCCGCGTCCATCTCGCCGTGGTGATCGACGAATATTCCGGCACCGATGGAATCATTACCTTCGAGGATCTGGTCGAAGAGATCGTCGGCGAGATTGAGGACGAGCACGACGACGCGCCCGAAGCGCTGCTTGTGCCGCTGGAAAGCGGCATGTGGGAAGCCGATGCGCGCGCCGAACTGGACGACGTGGCCGATGCGATCGACCCGCGTCTGGCCGAAGTTGAGGAGGACGTCGACACGCTGGGCGGTCTGGCCTTCCTGCTGGCCGAAGCCGTGCCGCAGGTGGGGGCAATCCTGGAGCATCCGAGCGGATGGCGTCTGGAAGTCATTGCAGGCAACGAAAAGCATGTTACCCGTCTACGCCTGCATCCGCCCTCTCCCCAGGACGAACCCGAAGAGTAATCCGTGGCCATCCGCCGTCTGCCCCCTCTGCGCGCGATTGAAGCGTTTGTGCGGATTGTCCGCCTTGGTTCTGCCCGGGCGGCGGCCGATGAGCTTGGCCTAAGCCCTTCGGCCCTGTCGCGCCGGGTCTCGGCGCTGGAAGATTTCATTGGTAAGCGGTTGTTCACCCGCCAGCACCAGTCAATGAAGCTGACCGATGACGGCAGCACTTTCTACAACGCGGTAGCGCCCAAGTTTGATGAACTGGCAGCCGCAGTCGAAGGCCAGGTAGAGGACAGCCGTGTGCTGCGCCTGCGGCTTGGCGTGCTGCCGTTGTTCGGCAGCCAGCGCCTGTTTCCGCGGCTGCCCGAACTGCGCAAGGCCCAGCCGCGCCTGCACATCGATTTCGATACCAGCCCGCATCTGGATCACCGGGTCGGTGACACACTCGATGCTGCCTTCATCCTCTCGCCGCAGCCGGACCCCTCGTTCCACGCGGTCCAACTGGATCACAACAAGGTCTATGCGATCACCTCGAAGGCGCTCGCAGCAGAAATCGGACCGACGCCCGACCGCGACGTGCTGTCGCGCCAGACATTCCTGATTCACACCGAGCTGCCCGACAGCTTTATCGCCTGGAAACAGGCAATCGATCTGCCCGACCTCGAGCCGGCGGCGATTGACCATTACGATTCCGGTCAGCTGATCCTCGAGGCGGCAGCCCAAGGCCTGGGCATAGCGATCATGCATGATGCCCACTTCGATCGGGCGCAGGATACCCGTCTGGCCAGTCTGTTCGATATCGAGGTGAAAAGCCCCTATTCCTACTGGTTCGTCTGCAAGCCCCACGCGCTGGACATCCGCGCCGTGCGGATCTTCCACGACTGGGTGGTGAAAACAGGGCTGTGATCGGGCAGGATCGACGGATGAACCGTCGATTCGCCCTACTCGCCATCCCCGCCTTGTTTGTGCTGGCTGCGGCTGCGCCGCCGAAGCGGCCGGTTGCGAAGCGCCCAGTGGCCACAAAGCCCACGCCCACGCCAGCTCCGCTGGGTGACACCGTGCGCGTGGCGCTGATTACGGAACTGGGCACGATCGAGCTGGAACTCGACAACAAGCGTGCTCCGATCACGACACAGAACTTCGTTCGCTACGTCGATCTGAAGAAGTTCGATGGGATCAGCTTCTACCGCTCGTTGCGATTGGCCTGGGGCGACCAGCCGAACGGGCTGATCCAGGCGGGGCTGCAAGGCCATCCGCTGAAAGTGCTGAAGCCAATCGTGCACGAACCGACCAGCCAGACTGGACTGAGCCACAAGGCGGGAACGATCTCCATGGCCCGCCTTGCACCCGGCAGCGCGACTGCCGACTGGTCGATAATGCTGTCAGACCTGACCAGCCTCGATGCAGATCCCAAAGCAAGCGATCCTGATGCCCAGGCTGGCTTTGCCGCCTTTGGCCGTGTCACTGCCGGGATGGATGTGGTGCGGAAGATTTGGGAATCGCCCATCTCGCCGACTAAGGGCGAAGGGCCGGTTAAAGGCCAGTTGCTGGAACCGCCGATTAAAATCATCAGCGCGCGGCGGATCGCCGATCCGCCGGCACCGAAGCCTGCGACTTAGGCGACAGTCGCCTTGCGGATCACCCCCGGGTTTGCCGGCGGTTCGCCCTTGGGCAGGGCATCAACGTGCTCCATGCCTTCGATCACCTGACCCCAGACAGTGTACTGGCGATCAAGGAAGGTGGCATCGTCAAAGCAGATGAAGAACTGGCTGTTGGCCGAGTGCGGATAGCTGGTGCGGGCCATCGAGCAAACGCCGCGCACGTGCGGTTCATTGTTGAATTCGGCCTGCAGGTCGGGCTTGTCCGAGCCGCCCATGCCGGTGCCGTTGGGGCAGCCGCCCTGGGCCATGAAGCCGGGGATCACGCGGTGAAACTTCACCCCGTCATAAAAGCCTTCCTGGGCCAGCTCGACGATGCGGGCAACGTGGCCCGGGGCAAGGTCGGGACGCAGCTTGATCACGACATCGCCGCTATCGAGCGAGAGGGTGAGGGTTTCAGCCATGGTAATCTCCACTAGGTTTTCGCAGCCGATATAAGGCCGCGTGGGACAAAGTCACGCCTCAAGCCGGGAGCCGGGTTGCAAAAGCCGGTAACCCGCCTAGACCGGCCGGGTCATGACCATGGACAAGCTCGACCCCGACCTGCACGAAAGCGCCGCGCTCGCGGCCGAAACTGTGCACGAAAGCGAGAGCCTGGACGCTGAAAACACCCTGAAGCCGGAATTTGTCCGCCGCGTGCGCGACAGTCTGGAAGCGGGCGAGAACGACGCGGTCTATGGCATGGTCGAAGGGCTGCATCCGGCCGACATCGCCGACCTGTTCGAACTGCTCGATTCCGATGACCGCCCAGCCCTGGCCCTGGCGATCAGCGACCTGATGGGCAGCGAGGTCTATGCCGAGCTCAATGACTATGTCCGCGAGGATATCGTCGAGCAGCTCCCGGCCGAGACCGTAGCGGACATCGCCGAACAGCTCGACACCGACGATGCCGTCGCCATGCTAGAAGACCTCGACGAGGAAGACCAGCAGGCCGTCCTCGCCGAAATGGAGCCGGAAGATCGCGCCGCGATCGAGACGGCCCTGTCTTACCCGGAAGAGTCCGCCGGTCGCTTGATGAGCCGCGATTTCGTCGCGGTGCCAGAGCATATGACCGTGGGCGACCTGATCGATTTCCTGCGCGAATCCGGCGAACTGGCTAACGAGTTCTGGGAAGTGTTCATCGTCGACGCGCGGTTCCATCCGGTCGGCACCTGCGCGCTCAGCTGGATCCTGCGCACCCCGCGCTCGATCGCGCTGACTGACGTGATGCAGCGCGACCAGACCCTGATTCCGGTCACGATGGACCAGGAAGAGGTGGCGCTGCGGTTCCAGAAGTATGCGCTGATTTCGGCCGCGGTGGTCGATCCGGACGGACGCCTTGTCGGCCAGATCACGGTCGACGACGTGGTCCACATTATTCAGGAAGAAGCCGGCGAAGACGTCCTGCTGCTGTCCGGCGCCGGTGATGGCGACATCAACGAGCCGATCCAGACCACCATCCGCACCCGCCTGACCTGGTTGGTGGTCAATCTTGGCACGGCCATCATTGCGGCGAGCGTGGTTGGGCTGTTCCAAGGCGCAATCGCCAAGTTCGCCCTACTGGCCGTGCTAATGCCGATCGTGTCGGGCATGGGCGGCAACGCCGGAACGCAAACACTGGCGGTGATTGTCCGCGCATTGGCCACCAACCAGCTGACCAGTTCCAATACCTGGCGCATGATTGCGCGTGAATTCAGCATCGCCTCGGCCAATGGGCTGGCCTTGGGCGTGCTGATCGGCACGGGCGTGGGTGTGATCTTCAGCAACCCCTTGCTGGGTGCCGTGATCGCCACGGCGATGCTGATCAACAACCTGATTGCCGGGCTTGCCGGTATCCTTGTGCCGGTGACACTGGACCGGCTCAAGATCGACCCGGCAGTCTCGTCTGCCGTGTTCGTGACTATGGCGACGGACGTGATGGGCTTCTTCTCATTCCTTGGTCTGGCCGTACTCAGCGGACTGGCCTGATGCCGCTGCACCTGACCAAAGTGGCCTATGGCGCCCAGTCGCTGGAGGAAATCCGCAGCTGGTTCGCCACGCGCGGCGCGGAAGCCCGCCTGACCACCCGCTATCTGCCGAAGCGCCATGAGGAGATAGTTCCCGGTGGCTCGCTCTTCTGGATCTTCAAGCATCAGCTGGTGATGCGCAGCCCGATCCTGCGCTTTGAAGAGGCTGACGGCGGCCGCACCAATATCGTCATCGCTGCCAAGCTGATCGACGTGGTGCCGCGCCCCAAACGCGCCCACCAGGGCTGGCGTTATCTTGAGGATGCAGATGCCCCGCGTGATCTGGGCAGTGGGGAAGATAGCGGCGAGGTGCTGCCAGGCTATATCGCCGCCGATCTTGCGAGACTGGGGCTCGTCTGACCTAAAGGCAAAGTGGGAGGAGCGGGATGAAGCGGTGGCAGAAGTGGGCGCTGGGGATCACGCTTCCCGCCATGGCATTGGGTGCGGTCGGCTATGCCAAACGGACCGACCTGGTCCTGGCCCTGGCGGCACGCCAGATGTCGCACGATATCGCGCCCAACCGACCGATCCCCTGGCAGCAAGGGCCAGACAAGGCGGCCCAGCCAATCGATCAGCGCCCACCCAACGTGGTTTTCATCCTGCTGGATGACCTGGGGATCAACGACCTGACCGTGACCGGCACCGGCGTTGCCGGCGGTCGGGTGCCCACACCCAACATCGATCGTCTGGCCGCCAGTGGCGCACAATTCACCCAGGCCTATTCGGGCAGCGCCACCTGCGCCGTTTCGCGCGCGCAGATCATGACCGGACGCTATCCCACCCGGACCGGGTTCGAATACACCCCCACCCCGCCCCGCATGGGCCGGATCGTGAAGATGGTGGCGGATGACATTCGCGGTGACTTGCCACCGGTGATCTATGACGCTGATGCCGATGCAAACAATCCGGGCTTTGCCGGTGAAGGATTGCCGAACAACGAAGTAACGATCGCCGAACTGCTCAAAAAGCGCGGCTATCACACGGTCCAGATCGGCAAGTGGCACCTGGGCAATGCCAAGGGCTTTCACCCCAATGACCAGGGCTTTGACGAAAGCCTGATGATGGAAAGCGGGCTGCACCTGCCCGAAAACGATCCCAATGCGGTCAATGCCAAGATCGATTTCGATCCGATCGACCGCTTCCTGTGGGCTTCGATGCGCTTTGCGACGTCCTACAACAACGGCCCGTGGTTCGCGCCGGGCGGATACCTGGCCGATTACTGGACCGATCAGTCGATCAAGGTGATCCAGGCCAACCGCAACCGCCCGTTCTTCCTCTATCTGGGGCACTGGGGCGTTCACACGCCACTTCAGGCGACCAAGGCGGACTACCAAGCGGTTGGCGACATCAAGCCGCACCGCTTGCGCGTCTATGCCGCCATGTTGCGTGCGCTGGACCGGAGCGTCGGCCGGATCCAGGGTGAGCTCGACCGACTGGGTCTTGCGAAAAACACCATGATCGTCCTGTCGAGCGACAATGGCGGGCCCGGCTATATCGGGCTCGACGGGATCAATGCGCCCTATCGTGGGTTCAAGATCACGTTCTTTGAAGGCGGGATCAGGGTGCCGCTATTCATGGCCTGGCCCGGCCACATCAAGCCGGGCACCAAGGTGGCCCAGCCCGTCCACCATATCGACCTGATGCCAACCATGGCCGCGGCCGCCGGGGCGCCGCTGCCCCAAGGGGTAGCGATTGACGGGCAAGACCTGCTGCCCGCAGCCGAGCGACAAGCCCGGATCAACCGGCCCAACGATGCGCTTTACTGGAACAGCGGCTATTATCAGGTGGTCCGCGCGGGCGACTGGAAGCTGCAGGTCAACGGCAAGCAAGGCAAAGCGTGGCTGTTTGACCTGAAGTCCGATCCGACCGAGCACCGCAACCTGGCCGACGCCCAGCCTGCGAAATTCGCCGAACTCAAGGCCTTGCTCGCCAGGCACCAGCAAGGCCGAAAGCCGCCGCTTTACCGCTCTACCACCGACAGCGCGATCATGATCGACAAGACCATGGCCCAACATTTCCGCCCCGGTGACGAATACGTTTACTGGCCGAACTGAGCCGCCCGCTTGCGATCAGGTGTTCGCCGCCGCGGGATCATGCAGCATGGATGGATAGTACTTGTTCATCCATGCCTCGGCGATGTCACGCTTGGTTACATACTTGATGTAGAAGTTGATCGGCACCCCGGTTTTACCGTCTGACGCCCGCGCCACGTAATCATCAAGCGCGACCTGCAGCGAGTTCAGATCAATCACCTGATTGGCTTGCTCGTCGATATTGCCCACCGCATCAACCGCAGCCTTGATATAGTCCGATTTCATTTGCGCCAGCCCTTCCCCCTTGCGGGCATTGGCAGCGCTTGACGCGACGGTGGAGGAATTGTCGTTTGTCGCATCCTGCAAGGCGGCAAGGGCCTCCATGTCTGATTTCGGATCGCTTTGCAGCATCTTCACCGATGCCAAGACCTGGTTCGATTTGATTGACGGGATCAGCCCCATCGTGATCAGTGAGCAGTGCGATTGAATGTTCGATGTGCTCATCAGGTTCTTGAGGCTGGACGCCGATTGGGCATCAAGGCCCCAGCTGCCCTCGACATTTTCAAGGAACAGGTCTTCCTCTGCCTGCGCCTGGGCGGCGAACGAGGCTGACGATGCAGATTGACTGCTGTCAGTAACCTCGACTTGCTCAAAATGAACGAAACCAACGAAGCTTGATCCGTAGGTTGCCCCAATCAGCACGGCTAATGACTTTGATGCGTCATCATCCTGATTGGTCAGCGCCATCTTCTTCATAGCGTTCGGGTCTTCGACAGGCATCTTGTCGCTGGCCTGCTTGTTGTAGGAATCGATCGCCGCGTCGACATCAAGAACCAGCGGCGAGAAAACCTGCGCTTGCCGGCTTGTGCAATTGGCACAGATCACCAGTGTGCCGATCGTGCCGTGGTTCTGGTGCGCGGTCGTTACCGAACTGGTGGCAGAGGCCGCCGCCTGAGCACCGAACGAAGAACCAAGGAAACTGGAAACCTTGGACCCGACAAAGGTCGAGATCGCGCTGGCTGCCGATGCGGCACTTTGTTCATTATTTTCATACCGAAAATACTGAACATCCATGTTCATGGAGTCCGAACTGATTGGAAGCGCCGCCAGCTGGGAGGCGGTAAAATCAACCGGGCTTTGCAACTGGCTGGAAATCTGGGCCTGGCCTGCTTGCGCCTTTGCCGCAACGATTTCCTTTTCGGCCTGGGCAACGGCGCTGCCCAAGTCCTTGGCTGCTGACAGTATATCGCCCATCAGATCCTGGGTCTGCTTGTTGAAGTCCTGCAACATGTCAGGGGTTGCACCCAGGCTCACCAGTTCACGGGCCGTCATGTCCATGCTGAGTTTTTGGCGAAGCAGGGCGTTCACGTGATCGCGAGCCAGATCGACCGGCAGCTGAAGCTGCGCGATCTTTTCCAATGTCTGGATCTTACTGGGATCGACAATCATGCCCAGGACCAACGAGGGATCAAACGGAATAGTAGAAGTCGGCATGCAGGTTACTCCGGCACCAGATCTGGCTTAACGGTCAGGGCGGGCCTGCGAGACGGCGCTTTGGGCACCTGTCCAGAACGCTGAATAGGCATTCTGGACGGCAGCGATCAAAACCGTCTCTGCCAACGCCAGCGCATCGATCGTGCTGTAAACCGCGGCCATCAACTTGCCATAAGCAGCCGCCAGATCCGCCCCAGCTTGCTGCATGGTCTTTTCGTAAGCGACCATCGATTGGGCGATTTTTGCTGACTTAGCATAGTGGCGAACCACCAGAGCGCCCCTTGGCTGCTCGTCATAATCATAATCGTCGGCATCATGCTGATGGCTGGCGAGTTCGATTTGCGCGGCCAGCGTGGACCCTGCCGCTCGCAGTTCTGACTTGTAAATGCGAACGCCCATTTCCCAGTCATCAAAAGCGGATTGAATGTTACCGCCCGCGCGGACGCTGTCCTTGTCATAGGTGTTCAGCGCCGTAGCCATGGCGCGATCGAATGAGGCGTCCAGCACCGCTGTCTTTGGTGCGACCGAAGGTATCCGCATCAATCGCTCAAGCTCTTCGCCAACATGGGGAGCCGGGCCCGCCTTCGATTTAAAGATCTGCTCAATCCGCTTCAGCTTTGGCTTGGCTGACTGCGAGCCCAGTAGCTTGCGGATTTCTGCGACCTGGCGATCCGCCAGATTCAGCAATTCCTGGGCAAGGTCGTCGTGGATGGTCGGAAGCGGCTTAAGTCCGCCGGGCAGAGCCTCAAGCATAGCCTCTTCCTTTGCGGGCGAGGCCACCATCGCAGCAATTTCAGCTTCATCCGCAGCGGCGTGACGCTTCTCAGCCATTGATAAACACTCCCTAACATTGGGTGGTTAAATAATAATATTGCAATAAAACTGGAAATCAGTTGGGATCGATCACGTTAAGCAACGTAAAACCCTTGTTGATGGCCATATCGACACACCAACCTTCAATCAGGCAAGGGTTGCCAGTTGCGTAGATCGTGATGTCCATCGATGTGGCATTATTGTTGTTTTCAAAATAGTTATAGAAGCATTGCTGCATACCACCCGAGTTAGGACCTGCGGTCGAATATCGGGTCCGGAGGTCTCGTGCCGCCTTTCCAATATAGGTGTAGCGCCTTGTATTATCGCTTGAAATTGCGACGTAAACAATTGACAAACTTCCGCCGCCTTGAATGGACGTATCATTACCTGATTTTGATGAAATATTTTGCCAGATATTTGCAGCGTTAAAGTGATTTATTTTCAAAAACTGAAAATCGTAAACAAGCGCAATGACGCCTTGCAACTGTGCACCGTAAGCATTGTCAAAACCACAAATCAGCTGACGCGAGTTCTGACCCAGGTTCAAAAGATTCGAAATAGCCAACGCACAGCCCCTCTCGACTCGCAAATCACTAAGATTGCTAGATTTTCTTAAAGGAGTGCAGATTGTACGTAATGTCAACAGGTCTTTCGCGGCAGCCCTAAGCGTTGCACGCGTTTAACCGTTAGAATCAGGGTTAGCGTCTGGGTATCGGCAAGCGAACTTGACCGATCACGCTGTGCTACAGCTTGCGTAGCCGGGCGATATAGGCGCGCACGTCATGCTCGATATCGCCGTCATAGCGCGGGGCTGAACGGGCGAAGGCAGCCTCTAGGGCTTCGGTGCGTTCGGCCATTTGGACAGCGTTATAGGCATGGCTCACCACGAACCGTTCGAGCGCCGCCAATTGTGGCAGGATGATTTCGGCATAGCGATCAGCCGGCATCGCAACATCACGACCGCCCTCGCTCGTCAAACCCGACAGGACCCAGCCCGGAATGATCGTGCCAGCGTGGACATGTTCTGGAAGGTCCTCGCGCAGACTCTCGGTCATGCCGAGCACGGCGTGCTTCGAAGCGATATAGGCCGCATTGCGCGGGACGGCACAGAACAGGGCATTTTCAGACGCGACATTGTAAATCGCGCTTGGATGATCCTGCACCGCCATGCGCGGCGCAAAGGCGCGGCAACCATGCCACACGCCCCAGAAATTGACTTCGAAGATCTGCCGCGCCGCGTCCGGATCAACCTTCCACAATCGGCCATGGGCACCACCGATGCCGGCATTGTTGACGAGCAGATCGACCCGGCCAAACCGCTGCCAGGCGAGTTCGGCCAGCGCCTCAACCTCTTCCAGCTTGGCAACATCGCAGGCGACAATGTCTTCCCCGGCTTCGCGGTCGGCGAGCAGGACCTGTGCCCCGGCTGCTGACAGCGCCTTGCCCAGCGCACCACCGATTCCCCCGGCCCCGCCGGTGATAACGGCGACCTGGCCGGTGTAATCGGGCATCATCCCGCCCGCGCCGCCAGTTCAGCCTCGCGGGCGATCACGCGGCGCAAGGCATTGGCATAGGTTTCAGGCTCCTGCGCGCCAGGGATCATGTACTTGCCGTTGACCACCATGGCGGGAACGCCCGTGACGTTCATGTCATAGGCCATGCGTTGTTCTTCGAGCACCTGTTGGCCCAGCACCGCATTGTCGAGCGCTGCCGTGACCTGGGCGCGATCTATTCCGATACGCTCGGCAAGATCGGCCAGTACGGCGGGATCGGAGACATTGCGGCGCTGCTGGAAGTGCGCATCAAACAGCGCCAGTTTCAATTCGGTCTGCTTCTCCGGGCCGTATTGGGCCAAAGTCCAGAGCAACAGCTTGTGCGCTTTTTCGGTGTTCCACAGCCGCGCTTCGGGCGCATCGCCATCGCCCGCGTAGTCGAACGAATAGCCCGCCCGCGCGCCAATCTCTTTCATCTGCGCCCGGGCGCCCGCCATCTGGTCAGGCGTGCGGCCATATTTGCGCGCGATGTGGGCCTGCTGCTCCTCGCCCTCGGCGGGCATGTCGGGGTTAAGCTGGAATGCGTGCCAGCGCACCTCGGCCTCTACCTCGCCCTGCAGCGTGGCCAGCCCCTTTTGCAGCTGCGAGTAACCGATGATGCACCAAGGGCACATCACGTCAGACCAGATGTCGATCGTCACCTTCGCAGGCTGGGTCATCGTTCAAGCCACCATTTGAGCAGGTAATGGGCCACTGCGTGCGGCGGCGGGGCAATAAAGGGCGCGTCCTCGTCACCGGCCATCGCCGCGACAATCTCTGCGCGCGAGAACCAGCGCGCCTCTTCAAGCTCAGTCGTATCGATGGTCAGTTCGGCACTGTCGGCATGGCTGTGGCACCCAATCATCAGGCTCGACGGGAAGGGCCATGGCTGGCTGGCGACATAGGTCACATCGCGCACCACCAGCCCTGCCTCCTCATGCACTTCGCGGGCAACGGCATCCTCAATGCTTTCGCCCGGCTCAACGAAGCCAGCCAGCGCTGAAAACCGCCGCGGCGGAAAGCGCGGCTGGCGGCCCAGCAGCAGGTTGCCCTGATGCTCAACCAGCATGATCGTCACCGGATCGACGCGCGGGAAATGTTCGGCCTTGCAGGCTTGGCTGGTGCAGGACCGCTGCCAGCCGCCCTTGGCCAACTTGGTCGGCGAACCGCAGCGCGCGCAAAACCGGTGGCGGGCGTGCCAATCGACCAGGCTGCGCGCGCCGCCATAGGTTGCCAGCTCCCCGTGGTCGAGCGAGGCCATGGCGGCCCACAGGCGGGGATTGGCCGGAGCGACCGAGCCGCCCAGGTTTGGCGCGACTTCGGCAAAGCAGCCCTTGCCGTCAGCCAGGCCCAGGAAGACCAGCTCGCTGTCGGGAGCGGCATCAGCCAAGGTGCCCCATTCCAGCCGGTTGTCGACCGAGATGACCGGATCGAGCCCATCAAGCTTGAGCAGCCGCGCCCGCCAATCCATCAACCCATTAAGGGCATCGGGATTGGCGCGGATGTGATCGGCCCGGTCAATCGGCGATCCGGCAAAGGCAATCTTTGCGCTCATGCCCCGCGCATCGCCGCCAGATCGGCCAGCACCGTTACCGGGAACTCGGCATGGATCGGCAGGGATTCGGACGGCATGTACTGGGTATAGACCCCAGCGCGCAGGCCCAGCCGCGTATTGACGAAGGCAACGGTCCCGGCCGCCCCGCCCCAGCCATAGGTCCCCGCATCGCGGCCCATGCCGGAACGGCCACCGGCACCATTACCGGCCCCTTCGATAAAGGTGCCCTTGGTATCGACCCCATCGGGCAGCAGGTTGCTGGTGCCCAAGGCCACTGCTGCGGCGCCCATGACGCGCTTGGTGCCGACCATCCCGGCATTGGCGATCATCTTGAGGAAGCGGTCATAGTCTGCCGGGGAACAGACCAGCCCTGAGCCGCCGAAGGCAAAGGCCGGGCGGTCCAGGTAAATCGAGTTCTTGCCCGGATCGATCGGGATCGGGAAACCGCCCATCAGGCCATAATTGCCGGTCAGGCGGTGGGCCTCGCTGGCAGGCACCTGGAAGAAGCTGCTCTTCATGCCGATCGGATCGAACATCCGCTCTTGCAGGAAGGCTTCAAAGCTCTTGGCCCCCGAAGCACGCTGGATCACCACGCCCAGCACGTCGAGCCCCATCGAATAGTGCCATTCGGTGCCCGGCTCCGAGACCAGCGGCACCGACGCCGCCAGCTTGACGAATTCGTCCGGCCCGGGCGTCGGCGGGCTGACCGGCATGCCCGGGATCTTCATCCGCGAAAGCACCGCCGGGGTCACGCCCAGCCGCAGCAATTCGGCGCTGACCTTGTCCTTGCCAACCCCGGCATAGCCCAGGCCAGCCGTGTGGGTCAGCAGGTGGCGGATCGTGATCTGGTTCTTGGCCGGACGCGATTCCAGGCTGTTCTTGGGATCGATCGCGACCTGCATCTTCGCAAATTCCGGGATGAAATCGGCCACTGGCTGATCCAGCTTCAGCTTGCGATCATCGATCAGCATCATCGCCGCCATGCCGGTGATCGGCTTGGTCTGCGAATAGGCCCGGAACAAGCTGTTTTCGCCAACATCATCGGGATCGTCGAAGGCTTCGCGGCCACGGACGATGAAGCCCGGATCCTTATCCCCCCAGCCAAGCGCGGCAACCATGCCCGATACGCTCTGCTTGCTGACGTACTTGTCGAGCATCGCCGTCACCTTGGGCCAACGCGCCTCAAGACCAACGGTCGAGGCAGCCTGGGCCAGCTGGCTGCCGAACGGCAAAGTGCCGATGGCCGCACCGGCACCCAGCAGCACGGTCGAGCGCAGCAGGTTCCGGCGCGAAAGCGCGATGGCGTCATGATGGTGCAAGGTCATTCTCCCAGTCTTATCGTTGTGCCAGCGCCAATCGCGCCGCCTTGGCAAACAGGGTGGGCAGGCCGGCTTCCTCGATCCGGTCCAGCGGCCACCATTCGCCACTGTCGCTTGCCAGCCTATCCAAATCGTCGCCCGAATAAAGCATCAATTGCAAATCGAGATCGAAATGGGTGAAGCCGTGGCAGACCACGCCGCCTGCAGTCCACTCGCCGCTGAGCGGCACTTGTGAAGTCCCATCGCTACGGGCGGACCAGCCATCGTCCGGCAGAGCGCGCATGCCGCCCAGCATGCCCTTCGCAGGACGGCGCACCAGCCAGATCGTGTCATTGCGCTCAATCCAGTAAGCCCGCCCCTTGCGCTGCGGCTTTGCCGCTTTGGGCAGCTTGACCGGGAAACGCTCCGCGCCCTGCTGGCGCCCAAGGCAATGCTCCGCCAGCGGGCAAAGCAGGCAACGGGGATTGCGCGATGTGCAGACTGTTGCGCCAAGGTCCATCATCGCCTGGGCGAAATCGCCCGAGCGGCTTGCCGGTGTCAGTTCCTCGGCCCGGGCCCGGATCGCCTTGCGCGCGGCAGGAAGCGGTTCATCAATGGCAAACAGGCGCGCCACCACCCGTTCGACATTGGCATCAACCACAGTCGCCCGTTCGCCAAAGGCGATCGCGGCAACGGCAGCAGCCGTATAGGCTCCAAGTCCCGCCAATTCGCGCAATTCCACCTCGGTCCGGGGGAATGCACCGCCACGGGCCGCAACGGCCCGCGCGCAGGCCAGCAAGTTGCGGGCGCGAGCGTAATAGCCAAGGCCGGCCCAGGCAGCCATTACTTCGGCATCTTCGGCAGCGGCCAGATCGGTGACGGTGGGCCAACGGGCCAGGAACTTTGCGAAGTAGG
>JACCDM010053688.1_pt1 | contig 19470 bp, 13 predicted proteins | sample 7445851 | NCBI WGS metagenome assembly JACCDM01 (sample SAMN15323438, study PRJNA562643) | freshwater metagenome | isolation source: river surface water | place: USA:Blue River Watershed | collected 2017-08-16
CGCTTGCCTCCGCCGTGATCATCCTCGAGAAGCATGGTCGCATCGCTTATGCAAACGCTGCCGCAGAGACTTTGCTGGAGAGCTCGTTCAAGGTGCTTCACCAGCAGCGGCTGTCCGATCTTTTCCTGAATGGTGACAAGATCGCCCTCATTTTCGAGCAGGCAAGAGCGCGGCAGTTCGATGAAAAGCGAGAAGACCTGTTGCTGGAACGGATCGCGCGGGTACCGCTCCATGTCAACATGATCGTGACCACGATCGACGATCCCGAGAATCCGGTACTCATCGAGTTGCGCGCCAATGTGCAGCAGCTCAAGCTGGACCGCGAAGAGCGTCTGCTGGATCAGACCCAGGCCAACAAGGAGCTGATTCGCAATCTCGCGCACGAGATCAAGAACCCGCTGGGGGGCATTCGTGGTGCAGCCCAGTTGCTGGAGCTGGAATTGCCAGGGCACGACCTCAAAGACTTGCGCGAGTACACGCAAGTGATCATCAAAGAGTCTGATCGTTTGCAGACGCTGGTTGACCGTCTGCTGGCACCGCATCGGCGTCCTCAAATTGTCGGTGACGTGAATATTCATGAAGTATTCGAGCGGGTACGCAGCCTGATCATGGCGGAGTTCCCGCAGGGTCTTTCCATACGACGTGATTATGATCTCTCACTGCCTGACTTTCGCGGCGACAAGGAGCAGTTGATTCAAGCCGTGCTCAATATCGCTCATAACGCTGCACAGGCACTGGCACCCCGTATTGCGCAAGGCGATGCGGAGTTGGTCTTCCGCAGTCGTGTTGCACGTTCGATCACCCTCGCCAAGGTCCGTTATAGGCTGGCACTAGACTTGCATATCATCGACAACGGCCCGGGTATACCGGCTGAGTTGAGGGACAGAATTTTCTTTCCACTGGTCTCAGGCAGAGACGGCGGCAGCGGATTGGGGCTGACACTGGCACAAACCTTCATTCAGCAGCACCTGGGCGTGATTGAGTGCGAAAGCCGGCCCGGTCATACCGACTTCCGTATCCTGATTGCGCTGCCCTGATTTTGGGCAGTATCGGATACTGGCAAGCATACTGAAGCCGGCTTCGCCATAATGGCACCAATTTGGTGCTTATCGTCGACTGGGCATGCACCAGCGGCAGCGTGATGAGGCTCGGGCAAGGCACATGAAACCAATCTGGATAGTTGACGACGACGAATCAATTCGCTGGGTGCTGGAGAAAGCACTAGCGCGCGAGAATCTGGCGACGCGAAGTTTTTCGAATGTGCGTGATGCCGTGGCAGCGCTGGAATCGGGAACGCCTCAGGTGCTCGTATCGGATATCCGCATGCCGGGGGAGTCAGGGTTGGAGTTGTTGCAGATCGTCAAAGCGCGCCATCCCGGTTTGCCCGTGATCGTGATGACCGCCTTTTCCGATCTTGATTCAGCTGTCGCCGCATTTCAAGGCGGTGCCTTCGAATATCTTGCCAAGCCTTTCGATCTGGATAAAGCAGTTGAACTTATCCGCCGCGCACTCGAGGAAAGTTTGCGTGAATCTGGCGACGAGCAGACGGCAGCCGAGACGCCTGAGATACTGGGTCAGGCAGCCGCGATGCAGGATGTATTTCGCGCCATTGGCAGACTATCGCAGTCCAATGTCACGGTATTGATCACCGGTGAATCCGGCACGGGCAAAGAGCTTGTTGCCCGCGCACTGCACAAACATAGCCCCAGATCGGCGCAGCCCTTTATTGCCCTCAATACGGCAGCCATACCGAAAGATTTGCTCGAATCCGAATTGTTTGGTCATGAGCGTGGCGCATTCACGGGTGCGCAGGCAACGCGGCGTGGACGTTTCAAACAAGCCGAAGGTGGCACGCTATTCCTTGATGAAATCGGCGACATGCCCTTTGATCTCCAGACACGCTTGTTGCGCGTGCTATCGGATGGACATTTCTATCGCGTCGGTGGCCATCAGTCCCTCAAAGCAAATGTGCGCGTGATTGCGGCCACTCACCAGAATCTCGAGCAGCGGGTGCGCGAGGGTTTGTTCCGCGAAGATTTGTATCACCGCCTGAACGTGATCCGTCTGCGCTTGCCTTCCCTGCGTGAGCGACGCGATGACATACCCCTGCTGGTGCGACACTTCCTCGCACAAAGCGCGCGACAGCTTGGCGTGGAGGCCAAGCGTTTGTCCGATCAGGCGATGCAATTTCTGGCATCGCTGGATCTGCCGGGGAATGTGCGTCAGCTGGAAAATCTCTGCAATTGGATTACCGTCATGGCACCCGGCCAGACCGTAGAAATCAAAGACCTGCCCGTCGAGCTTACCGCCGGCATGGTGGCTCCCTTGAATTCAACGAGTTCGTCGCATCAGCCGATTGCGAGTCTGGCAGAGCCCATCCTCACCGAAACAAACCATGTCGCAGCGCCGCCGCTGATGCTCACGCAGGATGATCGCAGTAACTGGATCATGTTGCTGGAAACCGAAGCGGCAAGAATGCTGTCAGCCGGCAAGCCGGAAGTCATGGATGCACTCGGTCGACAGTTCGAATCGGCGCTCATCAAAACAGCGCTCAGGCATACTCACGGACGCAAGAACGACGCTGCGATACGTCTGGGTATTGGTCGCAATACCATCACACGCAAGATTCAGGAATTGGGTATTGAGGGCGGCAAGGACGACTGATTCGTCTTTGCCTCAAGCCTATCAGCCACGCACAATGTGCAAAGGTGGTCGGGGTGAATCAACCGGTTTTTTGTTCGCGCGTCGCTTTTCGCTGGGAGGCGTCCAGCCGTGACGTTTCCACAATGACTGGACATCCGATCCTGGTGTCCATTGATGTTCGCCGGGGCGCTTGCCGGCAGCCGGCAGCACGAAGTTTTCCTCGGGCCGTTTTTGTTCCATGACGTTTTCTCCAGCCGGATCAGACACAATTTGACCCTCTGAAAATCGTCAGCTACGCGAAAAACTTGAGAGCATTTCTGCGGAAAATTGGGTCGCGCTTCACATTGGCTAGCTGGATTTGATGCGTCGCCAGAGGGTCGTGCGGCTGATGCCAAGAAAAGCCGCTGCTTCGGCGCGATTGCCATCAAAGCGTGCTAGCACAGCCTCAATATTCGGTGTGGGCAGCGCAGTATCGCGGGATGTTATCACCAGGGGGACCTGCTGCATTTCCGGCGCAAGCTTGGTCAGAAAAGCCGGCGTCAGCGCCTGTAAAGGCTCTACAGACAGAAACAATGCGACGCGCTGCATCAGATTGCGCAACTCGCGTACATTGCCCGGCCAGTGGTAAGACTGCAGCACAGACGCGCAGGCTTGCAACTCAGCGCGCAAATTCGCACCGGGGCGTACTCCCATCTCTGCCAGTGCATTTTTCAGGCACCAGGCGGCCAGCTCGATCACATCATCCTGACGCTCGCGCAGCGGGGGTATCGCTATTCGCAGGACTCCCAAGCGATAAAAAAGATCTGCTCGAAATTCGCCATTGCTCACACGTTGTTCCAAATCACAGTGGGTTGCGCTGATAATGCGGACATCAACGGGAATAGGGCGGGTGCCACCCACTCGAACGACTTCTTTTTCTTCCAGAACCCGCAGCAGTCGTGTCTGCAGTGCCAGCGGCATTTCACCTATCTCATCAAGAAACAGCGTTCCCCGATGCGCTGCTTCAAACAAGCCTGCATGACCACCGCGACGTGAGCCGGTGAAAGCGCCTTCCTCGTAGCCGAACAGTTCGGATTCCAGAAGCGACTCTGCAATGGCCCCACAGTTCACCGCAAGAAAAGGACGGGCGCCTGCTTGACCACGCGGGCTTTCGCGGTGAATTGCCTGCGCCACGAGTTCCTTGCCTGTACCGGTTTCGCCTTCGATCAACACCGTCGCCGGCGAGCGACTATAGAGCGACACAGTTTGCCGCAAGGCCTGCATGCTTTCCGAGCTGCCGCGCAGATCTGACAGGCCGTGTCTGGCCTTGAGGTTGTCGGCCACCGGATACTGTCTGCCGCGCGGTGTTTCGAGTTGGGTAGCGCGCGCAATATCGAATGCATCTTCAAACGCTTGCCGTATTGACGCAGCCGAGTACACAAACACGCCGGACAATCCCGCTTCTTCCGCCAGATCCGTGATCAGACCTGCACCAACAATGGCTTGTATACCTGCGGATTTCATTTCGCTGACTTGTGCACGTGCGTCTTCGACCGTTACGTAAGTGCGCTGCACGATAGGCAGTCCGAAAGTTTGCTGAAATTCTTCGAGTTCAGGTAGTGGCGCTTGATAATTGATCAGGCCAATGTGCGGTGTGATCTTGCGTGCTCTCGCGAGTGCCTGCATCACATCAAAACCCGTGGCCTTGGCAATCACCACAGGTAATGCCAGACGGCTTTTCAGATAGGCGGCGTTCGAACCAGCAGAAATCACTGCATCGCAGCGCTCGGTTTGCAGGCGCTCGCGGATGTGGGCGACGGCCTCCTCAAAACCCAGTTGTATGGGCTCGATGGTTGCGCGGTCGTCATATTCCAGGGTGATGTCGCGAAAGAGATCGAACAGCCGTGAGATGGATACGGTCCAAAAGACAGGCCGGGCGGCAGGATCGCGTGGACTCGGGGAAGGGCGGACCATGTTTCAGATGTTTCATATTAATGGGGCATTGAAACATAAAATGAAACATTGCGTCAAAGTTTTCATTGATGATTGGATTTCACCAAGTCTGCAGAACCCTGTTTTCAAAGGAGATTTTGACCAGGGACAGCGGCGGCTCGGACGGGCCTGCCCGTGGCACGCCGATTGCAATATCGCTCACGAAGCCTTTACCTGAAACACACCACCACAGGAACCATTCATGAGCATGCAATCACCCGGCGCGCGCTTCCGGCAGGCGATCCAAGAGGAGTCCCCCCTGCAAGTCATCGGTGCCATCAATGCCAATCACGCCTTATTAGCCAAGCGCGCGGGTTTTCGCGCGATTTATCTCTCGGGTGGTGGCGTTGCGGCCGGCTCACTTGGCTTGCCCGATCTGGGCATCTCCAATCTTGATGATGTGCTGACGGATGTACGTCGCATCACCGATGTTTGCGACTTGCCCTTGCTGGTTGACGTTGACACCGGGTTTGGTTCATCGGCGTTCAATGTCGCGCGTACGGTGAAGTCGATGATCAAATTCGGCGCAGCTGCCATGCATATCGAAGATCAGGTGGGTGCCAAGCGTTGCGGTCATCGTCCGAACAAGGAAATCGTCACCAAGCAGGAAATGGTTGATCGCGTCAAAGCGGCTGTTGATGCTCGTACCGATGAAAACTTTGTGATCATGGCGCGCACTGATGCGCTCGCCGTCGAAGGACTTGAGGCAGCGCTGGAGCGCGCCGTTGCCTGTGTCGAGGCGGGTGCTGACATGATTTTCCCTGAGGCTATTACCGAACTGGCGATGTACAAACAGTTTGCCGCTGCGGTGAAAGTCCCAGTTCTCGCCAATATCACCGAATTCGGCTCCACACCTTTGTACACCGTCGATGAATTACGCACGGCCGATGTGGGTATCGTGCTCTATCCGCTGTCGGCATTCCGCGCGATGAATAAGGCAGCCGAAAATGTTTACATGACGGTGCGCCGCGAGGGCACACAAAAGAACGTGGTCGATACCATGCAGACACGTATGGAACTCTACGACCGCATCGGTTATCACGATTTCGAGCAAAAACTCGACGCACTATTTGCACAACAAAAATCCAAGTAAATTCGGGAGAATCTTCATGAGCGAACAACAAGCAAGCGGCTTCAAGCCAAAAAAATCAGTTGCCCTCTCTGGCGTCACTGCAGGCAACACAGCACTGTGCACAGTCGGCAAGACCGGTAACGACTTGCACTATCGTGGCTACGACATTCTTGATGTCGCTGATGCCTGCGAGTTTGAAGAGATCGCGCACCTGCTGGTACACGGCAAACTGCCTACGGCCGCCGAACTGAGCGCATACAAGCAAAAACTCAAGGCGCTGCGTGGTCTGCCTGCGAACGTAAAAGCAGTGCTCGAATGGCTGCCTGCCTCCTCGCATCCCATGGATGTGATGCGCTCCGGCGTCTCTGCGCTGGGCTGCGTTTTGCCCGAAAAAGAAGATCACAATGCCCCTGGCGCGCGTGATATCGCTGACCGCCTGATGGCCTCGCTGGGTTCCATGCTGCTTTACTGGTATCACTACAGCCACAACGGAAGACGCATAGAAGTGGAAACCGATGATGATTCCATCGGCGGACATTTCCTGCATCTGTTGCATGGCAAGCCGCCATCAGCGTTGTGGGAGAAAGCAATGCATACCTCATTGATCTTGTATGCAGAGCATGAGTTCAATGCATCCACTTTCGCGGGCCGCGTCATTGCCGGCACGGGATCAGATATGTATTCAGCGATCACCGGTGCGATTGGTGCGTTGCGCGGTCCCAAGCATGGTGGTGCCAATGAAGTCGCCTTCGAAATTCAGAAGCGCTACGACAATCCGGATGAGGCAGAGGCAGATATCCGCAAGCGCGTGGAAAACAAGGAAGTCATCATCGGCTTCGGTCATCCTGTATATACGATTTCCGATCCTCGCAACAAGGTCATCAAGGAGGTCGCGCATCGTCTGTCCAAAGATGCCGGCTCGACCAAGATGTTTGATATCGCCGATCGTCTCGAGTCCGTCATGTGGGAAGCGAAAAAAATGTTCCCCAATCTTGACTGGTTCTCGGCTGTTTCGTATCACATGATGGGTGTACCCACTGCGATGTTCACGCCTTTGTTCGTTATTTCACGTACGTCGGGTTGGGCGGCGCATATTATCGAGCAGCGTATTGATAACAAGATTATTCGCCCGAGCGCCAATTATGTCGGACCGGAAAATCTGAAGTTTGTACCGATTGCCAAACGTAAGTAACTTTGTGCAGTTGAAAGAAAGTCACTTGACCACCCCTTGCAGGGCGCGCACTGGCTTGCAAGCCAGTACCGTTTCGCGGGCATGCAGCATGCTGCATGAAACCCCCGCTACACCCTGCGCCGGGGTGACGATAGAAAAGCAGCTTGCTTGAAATCGGCCATCCCGTAGATGGACGCTTCATGGACAGCGTCTTATGCACTGATGGCCTCAAAATTGTCATCCCGGCGAAAGCCGGGATCCAGCGTCTTCAGTAACAAGGTTTAACCCGTCAAAGTACCTCTGACAGAAACTCACCTAATCCAACCATGAACACCGCAAACCGCAAACCCCTCCCCGGAACCAGTCTCGATTACTTTGATGCGAGAGCCGCCGTTGAGGCGATTCAGCCCGGCGCCTATGACAAGCTGCCGTACACATCGCGCGTGCTTGCCGAGAATCTTGTGCGTCGATGCGATCCCGCCACACTGACCGAGTCACTCAAGCAGTTGATTGAGCGCAAGCGAGAGCGCGACTTTCCCTGGTTTCCTGCGCGTGTGGTGTGTCACGACATTCTGGGTCAGACTGCCCTGGTCGATTTGGCAGGTTTGAGAGATGCGATCGCCGATCAGGGGGGTGATCCTGCCAAGGTCAATCCGGTGGTGCCTGTGCAGCTGATTGTGGATCACTCGCTCGCTGTGGAGTGTGGTGGTTTTGATCCTGAGGCTTTTGAAAAAAACCGCGCGATTGAAGACAGGCGCAATGAAGATCGATTCGACTTCATTAACTGGACTAAGCACGCATTCAGGAATGTTGATGTGATCCCACCGGGTAACGGCATCATGCATCAGATCAATCTGGAGCGCATGTCACCGGTCATACAATCGCAGCAGGGGGTGGCTTTTCCTGATACCTGTGTTGGTACAGATAGCCATACACCCCATGTCGATGCCTTGGGTGTCATCGCCATCGGTGTTGGTGGTCTCGAAGCAGAAAATGTCATGCTCGGCCGCGCATCGTGGATGCGTCTGCCTGACATCATCGGTGTCGAGTTATCCGGCAAGCCGCAGTCCGGTATTACCGCGACAGACATCGTGCTGGCACTGACCGAGTTTTTGCGTCAATCCAAAGTGGTCGGTGCTTACCTTGAATTTTATGGCACAGGTGCGCGTGCACTCACGCTCGGCGATCGCGCGACCATCTCCAACATGGCGCCGGAATATGGCGCCACTGCTGCGATGTTTTCCATCGATGAGCAGACGATTCAATACCTAAAGCTTACTGGCCGCGCTGATGAACAGGTAGCGCTGGTGGAAACGTATGCAAAAACAACCGGGCTGTGGGCAGAGAGCCTGTCCAACGTCGAATATGAACGTGTACTGACATTTGATTTGTCATCCGTCGTTCGCAATATGGCCGGTCCATCCAATCCACATGCGCGTGTCGCCACTACCGATCTTGCCGCAAAAGGCATCGCCAGCGCATGGCAAGAAGTACCCGGCCAGATGCCGGATGGCGCGGTGATCATCGCAGCCATCACCAGTTGCACCAATACTTCTAACCCACGCAACGTAATTGCTGCTGCGCTGCTGGCACGTAATGCGAACAAGCTCGGCCTGACTCGCAAGCCTTGGGTGAAGTCTTCACTCGCACCCGGATCCAAGGCGGTGACGCTGTATCTGGAAGAAGCAGGTCTGTTAGGTGATCTGGAGAAGCTGGGCTTTGGCGTCGTCGCTTATGCTTGCACATCCTGCAATGGCATGTCCGGTGCGCTCGATCCGAAGATACAGCAAGAGATCATTGATCGCGATTTGTATGCAACTGCCGTCCTGTCAGGCAATCGCAATTTTGATGGTCGTATTCATCCGTATGCAAAGCAGGCCTTCCTTGCATCGCCACCGTTGGTGGTAGCTTATGCGATCGCAGGCACGATTCGTTTTGACATTGAAAAGGATGTACTGACCGTGGTGGATGGCAAAGAGATTCGTCTCAAGGATATCTGGCCCACTGATGAAGAAATTGACGCCATTGTCAAATCCAGCGTCAAGCCTCAGCACTTCCGCCAAGTCTATGAGCCCATGTTTGCCATTCAGGCCGACAGCGGCACCAAGGTTAATCCCTTGTACGACTGGCGTGCGCCGTCAACTTACATTCGTCGTCCACCCTATTGGGAAGGCGCGCTGGCAGGCGAGCGAACGATGAAAGGCATGCGGCCGCTGGCTGTGTTGGGTGACAACATCACTACCGATCACTTGTCGCCATCGAATGCGATTATGCTCGACAGTGCAGCGGGTGAGTACCTGGCGAAGATGGGTCTGCCTGAAGAAGATTTCAATTCTTATGCAACGCATCGTGGTGATCATCTCACCGCACAGCGTGCGACTTTTGCAAATCCAACGCTGACGAATGAAATGTGCGTCGTCGATGGTAAGGTTAAAAAAGGATCGCTCGCGCGCATCGAACCTGAAGGCAAGGTCACGCGCATGTGGGAAGCGATTGAAACTTACATGGAGCGCAAACAGCCGCTGATTATTATTGCGGGCGCAGACTACGGTCAGGGCTCATCGCGTGACTGGGCCGCCAAAGGGGTACGGCTCGCTGGTGTTGAAGCGATCGTTGCCGAAGGTTTCGAGCGTATTCACCGCACCAATCTGATTGGCATGGGCGTCATGCCGCTGGAATTCAAACCCGGCGTGAATCGCAAGACCCTAGGCATTGACGGCACCGAAACCTTTGACGTGATCGGCGAGCGCAAGCCGCGTACCGATCTGACACTGGTCATTCATCGCAAGAACGGAGAAAAAATCGAAGTGCCGGTGACATGTCGACTTGATAGTGATGAGGAAGTATCCATCTACGACGCAGGCGGTGTGCTGCAGCGGTTTGCGCAGGATTTTCTTGCCTCGGCGAAGGCGGCGTAAGGCGTCTGAAAGCCGAATGAGAGACACTGGGTCTCCCCCTTGCAGGGCGCGCACTTGCCAGTAGGCCAGTGCCGTTTCGTGGGTATGCAGCATGCTTCATGCCCCCCGCTACATCTTGCACTGGGAACGAGTGAGGAATTCGGATCGTCTGCGATCCGCCCACGCAGCAGTTATCACATGCAGGTGATGACAGTAGAGGTTAAGGCGACCCTAAAATTACTACCGTCATCCCAGCGAAAGCTGGGATCCAGCGGCGTTCGTTGTGAACCACCAAACCTGATCCAGAGATAAACCATGTCCCACCCACCCCAAATCAAAATACCCGCCACCTACATGCGCGGCGGCACCAGCAAAGGTGTTTTTTTCCATTTGCAGGATTTACCCGAGTCGGCACAGAAGCCCGGCCCTGCGCGTGACAAGTTGCTCTTGCGCGTCATTGGCAGTCCCGATCCCTACGGCAAGCAGATCGATGGCATGGGTGGCGCTACCTCCAGCACCAGCAAGACCGTCATTCTTTCTAAAAGCAGTAAGGCAGATCATGATGTCGATTATCTCTTCGGCCAGGTCTCGATCGATCAGGCCTTTGTTGACTGGAGCGGCAATTGCGGCAATCTTTCAGCAGCCGTTGGTCCCTTTGCGATCAGCCATGGCCTGGTTGATGCATCGCGCGTGCCACGTGATGGTATCGCTGTCGTGCGCATCTGGCAGGCCAATATCGGCAAGACCATCATTGCGCATGTACCGATGACGAACGGGGCCGTACAGGAGACTGGTGACTTTGAATTGGACGGTGTGACCTTTCCTGCGGCCGAAGTGCAGCTCGAATTCATGGACCCTGCGGCCGACGAGGAGGGCGCGGGAGGCGCCATGTTCCCCACCGGTCAGCTGGTTGATGATCTCGATGTGCCCGGTGTGGGCGTGCTCAAGGCCACGATGATCAATGCAGGCATACCGACGGTGTTTGTGAACGCTGATGCGATTGGTTACACGGGTACTGAATTGCAGGATGCGATCAACAGTGACAACAAAGCGCTTGCGATGTTTGAAACCATACGCGCTCATGGTGCGCTGCGCATGGGCTTGATCAAATCGCTGGACGAAGCAGCCACCCGGCAGCACACACCCAAGATTGCTTTTGTTGCCAAGCCAGAGAGTTATCAGGCCTCGAGCGGCAAACAGGTCGATGCCGGTAGCATTGATTTGCTGGTACGTGCGCTATCCATGGGGAAACTGCATCATGCCATGATGGGAACGGCAGCCGTGGCCATAGGTACTGCCGCAGCGATACCTGGTACGCTGGTCAACGCAGCCGCCGGTGGTGGAGCGCGCGAGGCGGTGCGCTTTGGTCATCCGTCCGGCACATTACGCGTGGGTGCGCAGGCTACCGAAGTGGATGGTGAGTGGCGTGTCACCAAAGCGATCATGAGTCGCAGTGCGCGCGTGCTGATGGAAGGCTGGGTTCGCATCCCCGGCGATGCATTCTGAAATAAAAAAAACGGTAGCAGGTGACAAGCATCATCCAAAGATAAAAAATACATGAGGAGAGCGCGATGAACTACGCAGATTTCTATCGGACGTCGATTGAAGATCCGGAGAACTTCTGGCGCAAGGAAGCACAGCGCATCGACTGGCATCAGCCATTCAATCAGGTGCTGGATTATTCGCGTCCGCCGTTTGCGCGTTGGTTCGTCGGTGGTCAGACCAATCTTTGTCATAACGCTGTTGATCGCTGGGCAGCGAGTCAAGGTGAACAGACAGCGCTGATTGCGATCACGACCGAAACGCCGGACGGCTCGCCCGCCGAAAAAACCTGGAGCTTCAAGGAATTGCAGGCGGAAGTCGAGCGCATGGCAGCAATCATGCAATCGCTGGGTGTGGTCAAGGGAGACACGGTGCTGATCTACATGCCCATGATCGCCGAAGCGGTGTTCGCAATGCTGGCCTGCGCACGTATCGGCGCGATTCACTCGGTGGTCTTTGGCGGTTTTGCTTCCAACAGTCTGGCCACGCGCATTGAAGACGCACAACCCAAACTGATCGTCTCTGCCGATGCCGGCTCACGCGGTGGCAAGCCTGTGCCCTACAAGCCGCTGCTGGATCAGGCGATTATCTTGTCTTCACATAAACCTGCGCACGTACTGCTAGTGGATCGCAAACGCGTTGCGATGGAGATGGTTGCTGGTCGTGATGTCGACTACGCATCGCTGCGTGAACAACACATGCATGCTCATGTCCCCGTCACCTGGCTGGCGTCGGAGGATATTTCTTATATTTTGTACACCTCCGGTACCACCGGTCGTCCCAAGGGTGTTCAGCGCGATGTCGGTGGCTATGCTGTGGCACTTGCTGCGTCGATGGAATACATCTTTGAAGGCAAGCCGGGCGAAACATATTTCTCGACCTCGGACATCGGCTGGGTTGTCGGGCACTCCTACATTGTGTATGGACCGCTGATCGCCGGCATGGCGACGGTACTTTACGAGGGTACACCGCTGCGGCCGGATGCCAGCATATGGTGGCAAATCGTCGAAAAACACAAAGTCACCCGCATGTTCTCCGCGCCGACTGCAGTCCGTGTGTTGAAAAAGCAGCCGCCCGAGTTGATGAAGCAGCATGACGTGTCCTCGCTCAAAGCACTCTATCTTGCCGGAGAGCCTCTGGATGAATCAACCTCCGCGTGGATCGCCGGTGAGCTGGGTGTGAGTATCATTGACAACTACTGGCAGACTGAGACCGGTTGGCCTGTATTGTCGGTCGCCAGAGGCGTTGAGAAAACCTCCACGCGTCTTGGTAGCCCCGGCGTTCCGATGCCCGGGTATAAGCTCAAGCTGCTTAATGAAGCTACAGGTGATCTCTGTGGCGACAATGAAAAGGGTGTTCTGGTTATTGAGGGTCCGCTGCCGCCGGGTTGCATGCAAACGGTTTACCGAGATGATCAGCGTTTCATCAGTACCTACTGGGCGAACTTTGCAAACGAACAGGTGTACTCCACCTTTGACTGGGGTATTCGTGATTCAGATGGCTACTACTTCATCCTTGGCCGTACCGATGATGTGATCAATGTGGCGGGGCATCGCCTCGGCACGCGAGAAATTGAAGAGAGCATCTCCAGCCATCCGAACGTGTCCGAGGTTGCCGTTGTCGGCGTGGAAGACAAGCTCAAGGGTCAGGTCGCTGTGGCGTTCGTGATACCCAAGCTTGCTTCGAGCACAGCCACGCCGGATGCGCGCGCGCAATTAGAGAAAGAAGTCTGGGCTGTAGTGGACAAGCAACTCGGTGCGGTCGCCAGGCCGTCTCGTGTGCATTGCGTGAACCTGCTACCCAAAACCCGCTCGGGCAAACTGCTGCGGCGTTCAATCCAGGCCCTCTGTGAGGGCAGGGATCCGGGGGATTTGACCACGATCGAAGATCCGACTTCGCTGGAGCAAATCCGGCAGGCCTTGCAAAGCTGAAGATACTGGTGATCCCGGCCGGCTCGATGAGACCGGCTGGCGCCGCTGTCTTGCCTGGCTTGTCTAATGCTGCAGGATTTCTCCCAATACTTACTGCCAGCGTCCATGATGCGCATCATGGACGTGCGGGCTTCGCATCTGCAGAATGTGAAACGTGCTCGTTAGTCAGGCCGGCCCAGTAGCAAATCCGACTGACCCGAGTGAATGAATGGCCTGCGTCGTCCTCTGCCGCGCCGAACGGGCCTGGGGCGCAGTGATGCAGGAATCATTTTGTTCACGCTTTGTCGCATATCTACCAACTGTTCCGATTTCACTAGCCTCGCGATGCTCAGTCCGGCTTCACGCAAAAGATAGGATTCTCTTGCGCTGCCTTGGCTTTTTACTGAGGCTTCGAGAAATTCATTCATCAAGTCTTCGCTGCGGGGCAGAGCTTCGATGGCGTAGTGGCTGTCGTCAAAATAAGCATTCATGGGATCACTCTTTGTGTCAGGCGGGAAGTTAATGACCAGAAACGGCAGTCTAACGATTATTTTTTTGATGTCTAGCGGTGTGAGCTTGAGACAAATCAACGGCTGTTGACGCTCTGCGTTCACGCAAGTTTTTTGTTTTTAAAGTTGCAATATTTGTCGTGCGAATTTCCGATAAACGGGTGGTTTGAATCGATTTTTTGCATGACCAATCCCATATTCATCAAGTCCCGTCCAGCGATGGCGTAATTGTTCTACATCAAATTCATTCGGCTTCGCTCGCAACAAAATGGGCTAGGGCAGCGGATTTGCAATTCATGCGAAGACCTCACTGCGAACTCATCCACCCGAGACCAAGGAAGCCGCATGGAGAACCTGAACCAGGAGCAAAAAAAGTATTTACATCAGTTGCTCAACGACCGTGAGCAAGATCTGCGTGATGACATCAAGCGCGAGGTGAGTCTGCAGGATGACTATGTGCAGCTGGCCAGCGAAGTCCCGGATCCCGGTGATTTGTCTTTCGCTAATTTATCAATCGATATTGGCAATGCAGCCGTCGGACGTGACTTGCATGAATTGCGTGCGATTGAACTTGCGCGCAAAAAACTCGAGAGCGGTAGGTATGGCGAATGTATCAACTGCGGCTATGAAATTCCCTTCGAGCGTCTGCAGGCGATTCCTTTCGCAGAGCGTTGCGCACCTTGTCAGGAAAATTTCGAGCGTACCCATCAGGACGGCATGAAGGGCTCCACTATGTAGTACTTCACCCTAAAGTACGCCACACTGCAGCACCTCGGGTAGCAATATGTCTGTCGTGTGGTCATGGGCCGGCTGCTACCCCCACGGCGACTCAGGCAGCCGTCGCCAGCAACCGCCGCCCTTGGTACGACTCAGATCGCCGTCGCTGGACCAGGCGCTGGCGGACTAATTTGGGTTCGCCTGCCTGAATTCTCTCAGTCTCTTACAATCTCCCTTTGCCTGCGCTCGTCGCAGGCGGGTATTCGGAGAGTCTGCATGAGTGTTGCTTCTGACGTGTTAATGACCGTGCAGCATGCGCTACGCATGACACGTCGCGACTGGCGAGCCGGAGAGTTACGCTTTTTGCTTGCTGCTTTGGCAGTGGCTGTGGCGGCCCTGTCGGCGGTGGGATTTTTCGTTGATCGCATGAATGCCGCGCTCGAGCGCGACGCGACCGAGTTGCTCGGTGCTGATTTGTTGGTACGTAGCGATTACCCTTTGCGCGAGACATGGCGCGCCGAAGCTGCTGTGCGTGGTCTGCTCAGCGCCGACGTCGTGAGCTTTCCCAGCATGGCCACAACGGGCAACGCTGCGACAGAAGACACGCGTCTGGTGGCGGTCAAGGCGGTGTCATCCGCCTACCCATTGCGCGGCGATCTGCGCCTGCGCACAAAAAACGCTGAGATCACCACCAAGGGAGCACCGCAGGCAGGCACGGTCTGGGTAGATACGGCGCTTCTCTCATTGCGTGGGCTTCATCTCGGTGATGCAATGACGCTGGGTGAGCGACGTTTTACGATCGCTGCTGAGATTCTTCTGGAAAAAGATCGTGGTGCCGGATTCATGAACTTTGCGCCGCGCGTCATGCTGGCATTGCCAGATCTCGAATCCACCGGTTTGGTACAAAACGGATCCCGTATCACTTATCGACTGCAGCTTGCCGGAAATTCTTCGGCCATTAACGCTTTTCAGCGCTGGCTGGAAAATGAAATCAAGGTCAATGAGGTGCGCGGCGTGCAGCTGGAGTCGCTTGAGACCGGTCGTCCCGAAATGAGAACAACCCTCGAGCGCGCTCGCCAATTTTTGTCGCTGGTCAGTTTGTTGACCGCCATGCTGGCTGCGCTGGCTATTGCAATGGCATCACGACGTTTTATGCAGCGGCATCTGGATGCAGTGGCCATGCTGCGTTGCCTTGGTCTGAAGCAAAGCGAAGTCACGCTAATCTATCTGATCGAATTCATCCTGATAGGCACCATCGGAAGTTTGATTGGTGCAGCCATTGGCTTTGGTGCACATTTTCTGCTGCTGGAATGGCTAGGCGCATTAATGACGACTCGTCTGCCCCCACCAGGCTGGATGCCGCTGATGCAGGGTGTGGCGACCGGTCTCTTGCTTCTCCTGGGATTTGCGATCCCGCCTGTACTGCAATTGCGTAACGTGCCTCATAACCGCGTGATCCGCCGCGAGCAAGATCCTCCAAAAGCATTTACTGTTTCCGGGTATCTGCTCGCGTTGGCTTCGTTCATGGGATTACTGCTCTGGCAGGCACGTGACCTCCGGCTGGGTCTGTTGACCTCGGGTGGGTTTGTTGCCTTGCTGGCGGTATCGTTTCTGGCGGGATGGCTGCTGCTGCGATTGCTGCAGAGCGTACGCGTGCCACCCGGCTGGCCCGCATGGCGATTTGCCCAAACATCACTCAAGCGCAGACCAGCGGCCACAATATTGCAAATCGTTGCGTTGTCGCTTGGTTTGACGGCATTGCTGCTGCTGACTGTCGTCAGACAAGATCTGGTCGCTGCCTGGCGGCAGTCCTCACCGCCGGATGCGCCCAATCACTTCATCATCAACATACAACCCGATCAGCAGCAAGCTGTTACGCAGGAACTTACACAAAATGGCATCGCCGACGTTAGTCTCGCGCCAATGATACGCGGACGCCTATTGCAGATCGATGGACGCAACATCAGTAGCGCAACCTATACCGAAGAACGCGCACAAAGACTGATCGAGCGGGAATTCAATCTGTCCACGCTGACCGAGCTACCCGCCCACAACACGATTACCGAAGGCCGCTGGTTTGATCTTGCGCAGCCCGAAGCATCGGTTGAGCAGGGTCTCGCGAAAACGCTGGGACTCAAGCTGGGTGATCTGTTGCGCTTCGATGTGGGTGGACAAAGTGTTGACGTCAAAATCACCAGCCTGCGCAAGCTGGACTGGGGCTCCATGCGCGTGAATTTTTTCGTGATACTCAATCCCGCTGCCGCACAAAACCTGCCCGCCACCTACATCACGGCGTTCCATTTGCCGGCGGCCCAGCAGTCGCTGGTAAACCAACTGGTGCGTCATTACCCGAATTTGACCATTGTCGATGTCGGCAGCATGGTCGTTCAGGTACAGCAAGTGATTGATCAGGTGATTGCTGCCGTTGAGTTTCTATTTTTGTTTACGCTGGCATCTGGTGTCATGGTACTCGCTGCCGCCATGCTGATTTCACAGGATGAGCGTGCGCATGAGGCCGGATTGCTGCGAGCGCTCGGCGCAACCCGACGCGAACTGTCACGCGCGCAATCGGTCGAGTGTCTGCTAGTGGGTACCGCCGCTGGGGTGCTGGCTGCCAGCGGCGCATCACTGGTCGGATGGGTACTCGCCCATCAGGTATTCGAATTTGAATGGCAGTTCAGTCCCCTGGTGTGGATCGTCGGTATCGCAGCCGGCATCGTCTGCGCCTTTTCGGGCGGATGGTTCGGCCTGCGTAACGTTCTCTCGAGGCCGCCCATACAGACCCTGCGAGAAGCATGAGGGGCATCAAGAGCGCGCCCTGACGATCCACCTACAGTCATCCCCAGAGCTCGGTATGCCGATGCGTTTCAGGGGAGGCAGTTCATCATGCGCAGCAGGATGTTGGCAGTGGGGTTGGTGGTATGGGTGTCGGCTTGTACAGCGATGGCGCCAGGCATTCAGTTTGGCAAAGCACCGCTATCTTCCACGGAGGCGGACGAGGCCGATGCTGTCGTGGCACCGGCCGAGATTCTTGCCATCACACCGCGTCTGGTGCGCCAAGAGAAAGCGCTGCGCGATCAGCAGGTCGCCGAAGACATCAGTACCTTGTTACAACCAGCCCAGGTCTACCGTATCGAAGCCGGCGATGTCTTGCATATCGTCGTCTGGGATCACCCAGAGTTGTCTGCCTCCATGCTGCCCGCCGGTGTACCCGGTGCAGTGGGCGTTGCTGGTGTGGCGGTCAGCCCCATGCAGCCGCAATCCGGTTTTGAAATCGACCAGCAGGGTATGCTTGATTTCCCCTATGCGGGCAAGCTGAAGCTTGCTGGACTCACGCCAGTCGAGGCACATGAGCAGCTGATCCGTCGCCTGTCGCATTATCTTAAAAATCCTAAAGTCACTCTGCGCGTACTGACCTACCGCAGCAAGCGCGTCTATGTGGATGGTGAGGTCAAACAACCTGGCGTACAAGCCATCAATGATTTGCCGATGACGCTAACCGAAGCCATTAATCGAGCGGGAGGCGTGACACCGATGGCAGATCAGAGTCGCATCATGGTCAGTCGTGAAGGCAAGACGTATCAGATCAATATGCCGCAAATGGTTCAGCGCGGTGTCAATCCTTCCGCCATCATGCTCGCCAGCGGTGATGTCGTGCGCGTTCTCTCGCGTGATGAAACCAAAATTTTTATTTCGGGCGAAGTGACATCGCCGCGCGCACTGCCCATGCGCAATGGTCGTCTCACACTGAATGAGGCCCTGGGCGAAGCGGGTGGTATCAATCCTGTCACCGGGGATGCGCGTCAAGTCTATGTGGTGCGTCGTAACAGTCAATCTTCAGTGGTGTACCAGCTCGATGCCAATGCACCAGGTGCACTGGCCATGGCCGAAGGCTTTGAGCTAAATCCGCGTGATGTAGTGTATGTCGCTGCCACACCGCTGACGAACTGGAACCGTACCATCAGCGCGATGATTCCCGGTGCGCTACCCACGGCTGTGATCGCAACCACACCAGGACGCTGAAGTGGCTCCCAATATTCTCTTGCTGTGTACTGGCAATATCTGTCGCAGCCCGATGGCAGAGGGGCTCTTGCGTGATTTGCTGCCAAGGCACGAAATTTTTTCTGCCGGTCTGTGCACGATGGAAGGCACGCCGGCCGACCAGCTTGCGCTTGAATTGATGTGGCAGTCCGGCATTGATATCAGCGAACATCGATCTCGTAATCTGGCGAGCTGGATGATGCGCGAAGCCGATCTTGTATTCACCATGGATAGCGCTCAAAAACAGTTTGTGATCCGACGCTATCCCGTAGCTAGCACCAAGGTTGAACGTCTTGGTGAGCCCTGCGGGCTGGATATTCCCGATCCTTATCAGCATGGCTTGGCTGCGTTCTGTCACTCACTACGCCTCATTGAGCGCGCCGTGAAGTGTCGCCTGCCTGCACTGACGCGCAATACGACTTGCTTAGTCCATTGATTCCCGAGAGCTTAATGAATTCCTTGTCCCCTCATTTAATGACGCCGTCCGAGCCACCTTTGATCCTGGCGGAGGATAAAGAGGCCGATCTGATGACCTACGTGCAGATGATCATGGATCAGCGCTGGCTGATTTTTTTCTTCACACTGGGTATAACGCTTGCCGGCGTGCTCTATGCGATGCTGGCGCGACCTGTCTACGAAGCCAGCCTGATGGTGCATGTCGAAGAAAAAGGTCAGCGCGAGCCAAAAAATATTCTGGGAGAAGCCGGTTCCATCATCGATTACAAGACAGCGGCAGCCGCCGAAGTCGAATTGTTGCGCTCCAGATTAGTGATTGCTCATGCCATCGATAATCTTCGCTTGTATATTGACGCCAGACCGATCCGATTTCCAGTCATCGGTAGCTGGCTGGTACAGCACGACCTGTCGCTTCAAGATTGGTTGCCCGTGCTGCAGAGCACAGGTGGCTATGCCTGGGGTGATGAACGTATCAAAGTCAGCGAATTCACTGTCCCAGTATTGTTGGAAAATAGAATTTTCATCGTGCAGGCTGGTGAAG